>MHCFR05601__coassemble_5688_pt1 | contig 3958 bp, 2 predicted proteins | sample MHCFR05601__metabat2_high_PE_011 | metagenome-assembled genome bin MHCFR05601 | reverse complement strand
CGCGGTCGCCGTGGGCGCCGGTGTGGCGGTGGGGGCCGCGGTCGCCGTGGGTTCCGGCGTGGCCGTGGGGGCCGCGGTCGCCGTGGGGGCCGCCGTGGGCTCCGGCGTGGCCGTGGGGGCCGCGGTCGGGGCCGGGGTAGGCGCTTCCGTGGGCGCGGGGGTCGGGGCCTCCGTGGGTTCAGGCGTCGGCGCTTCCGTAGGCGCGGGCGTCGGGGCCTCGGTGGGCGCAGGCTCCGGCGTGGGCTGCTGTTCGGGGGTGGGGTCCGCCGTATAAAGCTCCGTTTCATCCGGTGTGGCCGGTGTGGCCGGGGCCTGCGGCGCGGGCTCGCTGGCCGGGGCGGGGCTGGCGGAGGCTTCCGCCACTTCCGCCAGGGCCGACGCGCCGCCGGAGGAAGCCAGCATGAGCAGGACCAGCGCCATGGCGGTGATCCGCTTGCCCAACTTCTTGTACAATTTCTTCATCTCTGGTTCCGTCCTTTCTGGAAAGATTCAGACGTTCAGCGCCGTTCGGCGCGGTTGCGTTTGCGCTGCGTGACGATCAGCACGGCCAGCACGGCGGCCATGCCCAGCGCGGCGACGGTGCCGCCGATCATGAGCCCGGTGCGGATGCCCGCTTTGGCGGCCGCGTTCTCCTCTACGGTCTCTTCCTCCGGCGCCGTGGCGGTCTCGCCGGGGGCTTCGGCCAAAGGCGTCTCGCCTTCGGCGATCTGTTCCTCGCGCTCCTCGTTGAGGGTCTGGCCTTCTTCGTTGAGCATCTCGTTGAGGCCGGTGGTTTCGTCGGTGATGCCGGTGACGCCGGTTCCCGCCGCCGGGCCGGTGGCGTAAGCGCCGCCGCCAGCGCCGCCTGCGCCGCCAGCCGCGCCGGTCCCGCCGGCCGCGCCGCCGGGCACAAGGCCCGCGTCCTCGATATAGGTCACGCCTTCCTCCACGCGCTCGGTCGTGACGACCTCGGTGTTGGTGATGACGGTGTTGGCGTACAGCACATCGTTGATGTTGCGGTAGTAGATCGTATAGGTACGCTTGGGGCTGTAGTAGCTGTGGCGGTAGCTGTCGTTCTGGCCGTCTAGGCGGACATAGGTCTGGCCATTGACGCTAAAATCGGCCGGGCAGGAGATGATGGTGTCCGCGCCGGGGGCGACCATGACCGATTCGCTCTGCAGCACGGTGTTGTCCGCAATGTTGACAAAGCGCAGGTTGACGGTGTAGCTTTCGGACGGAACATAGCCCGCCGGGGTATAGTAGACATACTGGACAAGGTTATCGCCGCCGTAGGTATAGCTGTAGCTGTCCTGGGTGGGGGCGTACCCGGCCGGGGCGTGGGCGGCGGCGTCGAACTCGACGGTCTCGCCCGGTTCGACCGGCACCGTCTGGGTGCCGATGCGGGTGTTGGTCGTGCCGTCGACAAGGATCAGATGCCAGTCGATGGCGGTGGCGGGGTCATGCGGGAGATAGTGGATCGTGTATTCCTCCGCCGCTTCGCCGGGGATCAGGGTCAGGGTGGTCTCCTGGCCGGGCTGCACTTCATACAGCGTGGTCACGCCGTTGCTGGTGTTGACGAAGGACTGCGGCGCGATGTAGTAGAAGGCCGTGTCGGTCAAGTCGATCGTATCGGTGTGGATGGTGGCTGCGCCGTCCTCCCCGTCCGCGACCAGGTGGATCTTGACCTGGCCGGAAACGCCCTCCACCGTGCGGAAGGCGCGGCAGAGCACAACAAAGTCGACCTGACCGTTGTAGGCGGCCGTGACCTGCTGAACAGACGGATAGTAGGTCAGGGTCTTACCCTCGGCGTTCGCCGCCGTAAACGAGGCGGGCAGCGCCTGCGTGACGTTCTCCGCGCCCGGGGCGACCGTAAAGCCCGTGCAGACCGCCTCCAGCGGGGTCAGGATAAAGCCGGTGCTGTCCACATAAGTGATGCGGGCGTCCAGCGAAGGCGCCGTATAGCGGGTATAGGGGATCTCGTAGTTGCCGTTTACAAGCGGCACGCTGGCCGTATCCGGGGCCAGGTCATAGTCGCCGGTCGCATCGACAAAGGTCGCCGCCAGCGCGGTCAGGTCCGGGGCCGTCCCTTCCGGCACGGCGACCGAACCGATCCAGGTTCTGCTGCCGCCCTCCGGCACGGCGTAGATCCCGGCTATACGGGCGCTGGCTACTGTGTTTTCCGGCTTCGCCGTCCGGCCCTCATACACGACAAGGCTGTACCCGGCCGGGTCCTGGCCGTCTTTCAGCTCGATGGCCACCGGGTTGACGCCGTCTTTATCCGGGTCCGTATAGCTGACGTGCTGGTAGATTTCCGCCCCGTTATACAGCACGTCATAGAACATGCCGTCTGCGCCATGGATCTCAAACTGGACGTAGTCGGTCCCGTAATAGGGCTCGCCGGTGACAGATGCGCCGGACGCACCGCCGCCAGCGGCCAGGGCGGGCGATGACAGCGCCGCTGCCATGCCGAGCGCCAGCACCAGGGCCAGCGCGCGCTTTTTCATGGGTCGTTTCATGTTGGACTCACCTTTCTATATGGTTTCGGGGCCGCGCCCCGCCGGAAGTGGCGGTCATTCGCCGCCGATATATTTGGCACTGACAAGCAGTTTTCCTTCGCCGCTGACGGTGGCGCAGGTGCTCAGGCTCAGCACCTGATCCTCCTGGCTGACAGCGACGCCGGTATCATAGAGAGAACCCGCCTTGACCTGCTGCAGAAACGCGCCGAAGGCTTCGTCGTTGGCAAAGCCGAGCGAGTAGAGCGGGCTGGCGTCGTCCGCAAACTGCACGGCAAAGATCTGGTAACGCCGCACGCCGTCCGGCGTGTAGAGCGTAAAGCAGCCGCTGCCGCTGCGGTAGAAGTCTTCGTCCTGGTATGCAAGCAGACCGGCAAACATGCTGCCGTCCTGCATGTGGTGGCCATAGACGAGGACATACGGGTCGGTGACGGCGGTGTTGAAGGCGTCCGCAAACAGGCTGCCGGACTCCGAATGGCTGCCGTCCGGCGCGCGGCGCAGATAGTAGCTGTTGTCCGCCGCGTGCATGACCGGGTAGCTGATGCGGGGCAGGTCGTCCATCTGCAGCCAGGCGGCGGCGTCCGGGTATTGAGCCTGCAGCGCGGCAAAGTCCACGGTGAGGCTGCCCGCCGCGGCCGGGGCGCCCTGACCCTCCTGTTCCGGCTGCGGGGCGGCGGCCGTGTAGGCCGTGGCGATCTGCCGGTAGCCGGCGCGGGCGCGGGCGTAGCCGAGCAGGCGCGCGGCAATCCACAAAAGCCCCGCCAAAACCGCCAGCCCGACCACGACCTGGAGCAGGGTCAGCCAGCGGTCGGTATTTTGGCTTTTCTTCGCTGTTTTCAACGCGGACGGCACCTCCTTTGCGCCGGTTTTATCGAGTTTGTTTCCGAACTTTATTGTAAAGCGGCGGCAAAAGCGCCCGCCCGGGCCGACACTGCGGGACGGCGGGACAAAAGGCAGGGCTGCCAGCCAAGCAGGAGCTTCTACGAACTTTATTTGAAAAAGGGGCAGAAAGCCCCTTAAAGACAGCTTTATCTATACAGTATTATACCATTAAATGCCACAAAAGCGAGCCCCTGCGGGCGTGGTATCTTGCACAAACTTTCCGTGTAAATCCTGTTACATTTTTCGTATTTCGTCCGAAAATAACGTTCTGTATACCACAATAGCTGGGGCTCTTCATTTTGTATTATGCCTATATGTAGAGCCCTGCCGCCGCTTTCCATTTTGTTGTTTTTCCGCCGCGCCAAAAGAAAAGCAGCCCCTGCAGGGTTGCAGAGGCTGCCTCAGACTGTCGAAAGAGTTAAAAAAGGTCGCCGTCGGCGGACATGCGCCGACGACGGCGACACCGACAGGAAAATTTTGCGGCAAATTGTGTGCGAGGAGCGTTAGCGACGAGTGCGCGGTTTGCCGTAAAATTTTGTCGAAGGGGATTCCAAAGGGGGAAATAGCCGCGTTAGGCAATTGCC
>MHCFR05601__coassemble_5075_pt1 | contig 4308 bp, 3 predicted proteins | sample MHCFR05601__metabat2_high_PE_011 | metagenome-assembled genome bin MHCFR05601 | reverse complement strand
GGCCTGGGTCACGATCTCGGGGCTCGCACAATCCCCGTAGATCAGCGCAATGTTTTTCTCCATGGTCTTTCCTTCCTGGCTTATTCCTGCCGCAGGCTGTTCATCAGCCCGCCTGCGGTGATGATCTTCTGGATGAACGGCGGGAACGGCGTGGCCTCAAAGGTCTGGCCGGTCGTCTCGTCGGTGATAAGGCCGGTGTCAAAGTCGACCTTCACCACGTCGCCTTCGCGGGTGGCTTCGCTCGCCGCCGGGCATTCCAGGATCGGCAGGCCGATGTTGATGGCGTTGCGGTAAAAGATGCGCGCAAAGCTTTTGGCGATCACGCAGCTCACGCCCGCCGTTTTGATGGCCAGCGGCGCATGCTCGCGGGAAGACCCGCAGCCGAAGTTCTCGCCCCCCACCATGATGTCGCCCGGCTGCACGCGGGTGATAAAGGTCTTGTCGATGTCCTCCATGCAGTGCGCGGCCAGTTCCTTCGCGTTCTGGGTGTTCAGGTAGCGCGCCGGGATGATGACGTCGGTGTCGATGTTGTCGCCGTATTTGAAAACAGTGCCTTGTGCGTTCATGTTCAAACCTCCCTCGGGTCGGTGATGTACCCGGTCAGCGCGCTGGCCGCGGCGGTGGCGGGGCTGGCGAGATACACTTCGGAATCCACATGGCCCATCCGGCCGACAAAGTTGCGGTTGGTCGTGGATACGCAGCGCTCGCCTTCGGCCAGGATGCCCATATACCCGCCCAGGCAGGGCCCGCAGGTCGGGGTCGAGACGATGCAGCCCGCGTCAATGAAGGCGGTCGTGTAGCCGCGCAGGATGCACTCTTTATACACGGCCATCGTGGCGGGGATGATGATGCCGCGAACGCCCTTGGCAATGTGTTTGCCTTTAAGGATGTTGTAGGCGGCTTCCATATCTTCCAGGCGGCCGTTGGTGCACGAACCGATCACAACCTGATCGATCTTGATCTGCTTGCCCTCTTTGGCCGGGTGGGTGTTCTCCGGCAGGTGCGGGTAGGAGACGGTCGGCTCCAGCTTGTCCAGGTCAATGACCACCGTGCGCTCGTATTCGGCGTCGGCATCGGCTTCATACTTGACCCAGGGGCGCTGGCTGCGGCCTTTCAGGTACGATTCGCAGGTCTCGTCCACCGGGAAGATACCGTTCTTGGCCCCGGCCTCGATCGCCATATTGCAGATGCACAGCCGGTCGTCCATCGAAAGGCTCCTGACGCCCTCGCCGACAAATTCAAGGCTCTTGTACAGCGCGCCCGAAACGCCGATCTGCCCGATCAGGTGCAGGATCACGTCCTTGCCCGCGACGGGGGCTTTCAGCGCGCCCTTCAGTTCGACCTTGATGGCGGCGGGCACCTTGAACCAGGCCATGCCGGTCGCCATGCCCGCGGCCATATCGGTGGAGCCCACGCCGGTCGAGAACGCGCCCACCGCGCCGTAGGTGCAGGTGTGGCTGTCCGCGCCGATGATGCAGTCGCCCGCGGTCACGATGCCCTTCTCGGGCAGCAGCGCGTGTTCCACACCCATCGTGCCGACATCGTAAAAGTTGAGGATGTCATATTTGTTGGCAAACTCCCGGCACTGCTTGCTCTGCTGGGCGCTCTTGATGTCCTTGTTGGGCACAAAGTGGTCAAGCACGATGTTGACCCGCGTTTTGTCGAACACCGAATCGAACCCGGCCTTCTCGAATTCATTGATGGCGACCGGCGTTGTGATGTCGTTGCCGAGCACGATGTCGAGCCTGGCGTTGATAAGCTGCCCGGCTTTGACCGAAGCCTCCCCGCAGTGGGCGGCCAGGATCTTCTGCGTCATGGTCATTCCCATGGTCGTTCCCTCCGTTACTTGTTGTTGATGGCGCTCACCAGGGCGCGGATACCGGCCACGATGATGTCGGTGTGGGTGCCGCAGCCCCAGGTTTCCTCACCGCTGGCCCACTTGAGCCCCACATAGCTGCAGGCGCGGCTGTTGGTGTCGGAATCCAGCGCGTGTTCGCTGTAATGCACGAGCGTGAAGTGCAGCCCGGTCTGCTGTTCGATGGCAGTCGCCACCGCGTCCAGGCGACCGTTGCCGGTGGCCGTGCAGACTTTCTCGCCGCCGGCGGTGCGCAGCGTGACTTCGGCCGTGATCGTGCTGTCGGGGTTCTGCTTGAAGTGCGCCTCGGTCACATTGAGCGGGTCGGCATGGTTGAGATACGCGCGCTCGAACACATACAGAACTTCCTTGACGCTGAGCTCCTTGTGCTCGTGGTCGCTGATATCCTTGACCCGGTAGCCAAGATCCTCGCGCATGCGCGGCGGCGGGTTGTAGCCGTAGTTCTGCTGCAGCAAAAAGCCGATGCCGCCCTTGCCGCTCTGGCTGTTGATGCGGATGACGTCGGCGTCATAGGTGCGGCCGATGTCGTGCGGGTCGATGGGGATATACGGGCAGGTCCATTCGTGCAGGTTGTGCTCCTTGCGGTAGTTCATGCCCTTGGCAATGGCGTCCTGGTGGCTGCCGGAGAACGCCGCAAACACCAGGCTGCCCGCATACGGCGTGCGCTCGTACACATGCATGCGGGTCACGCGCTCGTAGGTTTCGCAGATGCCGGGCATGTCGGAAAAGTCGAGCTTCGGGTCGACGCCGTGGCTGTACATGTTCATCGCCAGCGTTACGGCGTCCACGTTGCCGGTGCGCTCGCCGTTGCCGAACAGGCAGCATTCAATGCGCTGCGCCCCGGCCAGAACGGCCAGCTCGGCGTCCGCAACGCCGCAGCCGCGGTCGTTGTGCGGGTGGCTCGAAAGGATGACGCTGTCGCGGTATTTGAGGTGCTTGGAGCACCACTCGATCTGGTTGGCGTAGACATGCGGCATGCTCATTTCCACCGTGACCGGCAGGTTGATGATCATCGGGCGGTCCGGCGTCGGCTGCATCACGTCCAGCACGGCGTTGCACACTTCCACGGCGTACTCCGGCTCGGTGCCGGTAAAGCTCTCGGGGCTGTACTCAAACAGGAAGTTGCCCTCGTATTCCTCGCTCAGCTGTTTGACCAGTTTGGCGCCGTCCACGGCGATCTGCTTGATCTCCTCCTTGGATTTTTTGAACACCTGCTCGCGCTGGGCCACGCTGGTCGAGTTGTAAAAGTGGATGATGGCCCGCGGCGCGCCCTTGACCGCTTCGAACGTGCGGCGGATGATGTGGTCGCGGCACTGGGTCAGCACCTGCACGGTCACATCCTCCGGGATGCGGTTCTCGTCAATCAGCTTGCGCAAAAACGTGTACTCGGTCTCGCTCGCGGCCGGGAAACCGACCTCGATCTCCTTAAAGCCGATCTTGAGCAGCATGTCATAAAATTCGAGCTTTTCGTCCAGGTCCATCGGCACGATCAGGCTCTGGTTGCCGTCGCGCAGGTCCACGCTGCACCAGATCGGCGCTTTTTCAATGTGGTCCTTCTGCGGCCATTCATACACATGCCCGGGCTCGACCGGCGGGGGATAGTAGCCTACATGATACTTGCTTGCGTCCATCATTGTGTGTGCCCTCCTTACATTCTGGCCGCGCGTGGGCGGCGTTGCGCCTTTTTGGGAAAACGGCCAATAAAAAACCGTCCCTCAAAGGCTGTTGCCTTTGAGAGACGGGAAATGATCTGTCATCGTACCCGCGGTACCACTCTCGTTGCCGCCAAAGCGGCCTCTTAGTACGATCAGCTGTTTTGAACCAAAACGGCGAATCGCGCCTGCATGATAACGGTCAGGTTCCGTCTGCGCCTAACGTCTGTGCGCTCAGCGCAGCTGCTCGGGGGCCAGTGACACAAGACCCTTCCGCACCGCCTTGCACCAACCGGCGGCTCTCTACAGCTGGAAATGGGACTGCTTTTTCCCCGTCACTGCATTTGAAATGATAACATAACCCAGTGTAGCAGGTTTGCGCCCCGCTGTCAAGCAAATGCGGGGCGGCTCGCCATGACTTTGTGCACAAAATACAACCAGCCGAACAAAAAATTGGCGGCTATGCCGAAAAAATCATTCGGCGGGGGCAGGCCCCTCGGGGGCGGGCGGCGTTGTGCGCGGCGTTATGCCCAGCGGGTCGGGCACAGAACCGTTCGCAACGGCGTCCAGTACAGCCGGTACGCCGGGGAAGAACTTGCGGATGCCGGTATCCTTGCAGTGCAGCCCGTCAAAAAAGTCCAGCTCTTCAATGCCCTCGATGCAGCTGGGATCGTAGCTGCCGTACAGCGGCACGCCGTGTTCGGCGCAGTACTGCCGCACCCAGTTTTCCACCTGGAAAAAGCCGCGGTGCAGGTCGGTCTCGGTGAGTAAGTAATCGTA
>MHCFR05601__coassemble_3982_pt1 | contig 5156 bp, 5 predicted proteins | sample MHCFR05601__metabat2_high_PE_011 | metagenome-assembled genome bin MHCFR05601 | reverse complement strand
TCGTTCCTGACAAAAATTCACTGAAAATGAAGCGTACTATTTTTGCCTCGTATTCATTGATGATATATGTGCCATCATTCCCGCGATCATACCCAAACGGTATACTTGCCGTTTTATATGTTCCACTCTGCATCCGCATCTGCACAGCTTTGCGCAGATTTTTTGAGATCGAAACCGATTCCTCCTGCGCAAAGGCGCTCATCATACTGATAAGCATCTCGTTGGCCATTGTGCCGGTGTTGATGTGTTCCTTCTCGAACACCACCGTCACGCCGAGCTGCCGCAGTTCCCGCAGGGCGGCGATGCAGTCCTGAGTGTTGCGGGCAAAACGGGAGAGCGATTTGACCAGGATGCGGTCGATCTTACCCTTGCGGCAATCCTCCATCATGCGCTGGAACTCTGTCCGTTTGGCGGTGCTGGTGCCGGTGATGCCGCGGTCGGCATAGATGTCCACCAGCGTCCAGTTTTCATTACCGGAGATCAGGTTTGTGTAATATCGCACCTGCGACGCAAAGGAATTGAGCTGATCGGCAGAATCACTACTGACGCGGGCGTAGGCGCAAACTTTGATCTTGGCCGGCTCCTGCGCCCGCAGCGGGGCGATGACCTGTACCCGTGGCATAACGCGCTCCCTCCTTTGCGCTGACAGTAACGGTGACCAATCCTTGGCAATGACAACACTACCACAAGGACGGCGGCTTATCCATTCACGAGAACCACTAAATCGGACGCCGTATCACGCCGAAATATTCGGCAAGAGCAACAGCGGCCCGACTGGCATTGGCGGTGTCAATGATGCCATCCGTGCGCATCTTGCGCAGGATCAGCAGCGCAACCACATATTGGAGTTCGCGCTCAACGAGAGACCAGTCTTTCTTATTTTCAAGCATTGTAAGTTCTCCTTATATGAGAATAGAGTCCAGTCCATGCCGGTACAGATCATACCGCAGGTCTGACTCTGTGGTGTGCAGGCGTACACGCTTTCGATGCAGCAGGCGCAGGATACAGCGCAGGCGGCCCGCTTTACGGGACAGCTGTGACAGGCGGGTGACGAACACATCATCGACCTGCCCCCGTCGCACCGCCCGCAGCAGTCCTGCGCGGCCGGGGTGGCGCGGTAATAGCCGATGCCGGGCATCACTGCTTTGACCCACGATCTCGTATCCCTGCATCTGTGCAATTCTGCCTAGTTCATCGAGCCGATCTTGCAGGACAGGGCTGCCGCTGTCACCGCGTGCATACACCCAGGCACGCGGATGGTACAAAGCGATTTCTTTACCTTTCATGCGAACGCCTCCCCGTCATACCCGGGCAACGTCATCCAGCGCCGACCACCGGGTTCGATCCAGCTGCCGTCCCGAGCTCCGAACGTGTGTACGCCGTATTGCAGCAGAGTGGTCAGCAAGCAGTCCAGCTCGGCGCGGCTGCAATAGAGATGCCCGGCGTCCACCACAACCAGCACATCCACCCGGCCGAGGGCCGCCATCTTCAGCAGCTCTGTCATACCGGGGCGCAGCGCGAGCGAGGCTTGCTCCGTGCCGGCCTGCGCAAACAATTCCGCCTCACAGCGCCACAAAAGTTTGCGCAAGGCGCGGCGGCAGACGAGCTGCTGCTGGCGCATCGTCAGGTCGGCCTCTTTGGTCTCTTGAATAAAACAGATCGCACGCATGGTTTTGCCATCCTTTCTGTGTAGAACTTGTTTTGGGTAAAATAAAAAAGGGCCAGATGAACTTTCACGTTCATCTGGCCCGATACGGCTTGGCTTAGTACGGGATCTGCAGCTTGGTCTTTTGGCGTTCTGCCTCGGCGGCAGCATACAGGCGCTCGTATTCCTGGAGTACCGCGCCATACAACATTTGACGTGCCGTTTTGTTGATGGGGTATGCAATGTCACTGTGCCTGGTCTGTGCGCCTCTGGGGGCGCGCGGCATACGGACCTGTAGAGTCTGCGCCTTCCCCTCCACAACCGTGATGCCATGGATGGCAATGGCGTTGTACACTATGGCAGAACCGATTGCTTTCTTGCGACCAGAGCCGGTCAACAGCTCTAGTGTCACCTGCGGTTTCATATTGGGCGCTGGAGTGCGGTGCGGAAATAATTCTAGTTCCGGTTCGGGGTGCGCCTCTGCCAACGGAACGACTGTCTCGTTCGGTTCTTCGCCTTCCCCCGGCGCAAGCGCCAACGGCAGGCGCTTCTTTTCCAATTTTTCCATGATGCATTTCCTCCATTTCTTTTTCGCCAGCTTCAAGCGCAAATGTATACGGCGGACGGAGCTGACCGTCCGCCGCATCGTATCTACACTTGAAGATACGTTATGCTTTGACTTTTCCCCTGGCAGCGAACGCTCGCTGCGCTCGTCCACCAGCCGTTCGGCTGCGCGGGACTCTGCCTCACCCTCGGCCCAGGTTCTATTCTCTGGACCCCCGTATGTTTACCCTCCATACGTGCGTGTCTTTGCTGCGGTGCGCGGCTGTGTAAGAGCTACGCCTTTTGCCGCCGGCCGGTCGCCCGGCCGTACCTGTGGACATTCTATCTGCCGGACATATACACGGCAAACAGCTGCTTGCTATTTGCTTTTCAAGGTACAGCCCGCCAGAACGCCAAACCCGTCCTGGCGAACAGGGTTGTTTATGCCCTGGTTATATTGTACCTGCATTTTGGGCAAAACGCAGCAACTCACAAGGTGCATTTTGTGCAGCTTTGCACCTTGTAGGGTGCAATTTAAAAATAGCGGTTCATGTACTGATCGTCTCGCGCTCCGTCTGCATACGCAGCATTGTTTCGGCCATCGTTTTGGCGGTCGCATAGAACAGAATCTTTTGCGGCGGCGACAGGTGGTGCCAGAGCCGCGCCAGGTCAGCGAGTTCCTGCTCCTGGATCGGGGCGCAAAAGAGGTCGTTGGCAGATACCCCAAGCGCCTGAAGAACGCGAAGCAGATAGCCCATCTTGCAACCGGGCTGCCCGGCCTCGATACGGTAAACGGTGTTGCGCGCTACATCAGCGCGCTCGGCCAGTTCGCTCTGGTTCATTTTCAACTGGACTCTGCGTTGGCGGATCTGTTCGCCAACCTGCAGACAGAGCTCGTACTCGCTTGCAGCCACACCGTTCACCTCCCTGTACTATGAATATCGCTTGCTTCCCGTCCATTATAGAGCAATCGCAACCACAGGTCACTTCATTTACAGGGAAAATACGGCCGTCTCTGCGGGGATCATTATCCAAGATCGAATACAGGGGCGAGAAAAAATTATTCTAAATCGGAAAAAACATTTCCACATTTTAAAATATCTGCTATACTATTTTTAGGGAGGCTCGTGGTAACAACCGGTCACCTTCATGAGAACTTTTGTGCCCTTACCCAGGTCAATAATGGCATAGGCTATCTGCTCCAGACCAACGTCTGTGTGAGGAAATTCGCGGGAGTGAGAGCCGCTTCCCCCCATTGGCCGCAGGGCGGCCACCATGCTTTTTCACTTGGATACGTTGATCCCGACTGCGTTCATTTTCAACCTCCCGGATTTTGAATTTGGCTTCCCCGCTTTTTTCTCATTGCTTGTTCAATCCCCTAAGGCTGACACGAACACGCCAAAAGCTGGCGGTACTACCTGCACAAATCGAATGCTGCGAACGAGAGCGGCGGCTGACAGACTCCTTTGCGGGCGTGTTGGCCTTTGGTGATGATAGTCAGGCCATTCCTCTCTCATTCTAGCAGCTTCAGCTCTGAGACGGAAAAGGACACAGCTGGCTGCCGTGCCTTTCACCATAGCTTTATTGTAGGAGGGCGATGACAATGATGGAAGCAGAGCGTATAGATCAAATCAAGGCTATCAAAAAACGTCTAAACAGACTGGTGTTCCCTGATGGAGAAACGAATATCAGCAGAATATGTGAGTTGATTAAACAAACCGAAGGGCTCTATCCTGTTCCACTCAACACATTATATCGTCTATTTTCTGAACAGGAAACGGCGGCGGATCTTTGTGCGCTGGTGGCGGTCTGCCGTTGCCTGGACCTTGACATTGCGTACATTCTTTCGCCTCCGGAACCGAATGCGGAGAAAGGTGCCTCTGGCACTGCGGCGAAGAAATTTCCGGTTTTGCGAGATTCTCGATATCTTGGTATGTTTCATGGCTTTTTCTATACACCCAACCCCGAGCGTGACGAATTGATTCGTTTTGATCTTGAGTTAAAAAAGACAACCTATACAACGACGGCCACCATGACATATTACGGAAAGCCGGTCGATGTCTACCAGCAGGTCATGCCTGATGTTCGCATCTTGCAAGGCACACCGTATTTGGATGAGTTCCATTCCAACATACACATTGAGCTGACGAACGAAGCCGGCGATTATTATTTCCTCTATTTCACGCGCCAACGGCTCCGTTCTCATGACCTGTATTTCCGCCGCGGAATTGCCATCACTCCATCCTCTGTCTCAACAAATGCTCCGCTTCTGCAAAACTTCGTCCTATTTGCCCGCGAAGTCTCCAATGATAAGCTGACCTTTGTTCACGGCCTGTTGGCGGATGTTTCTCCCGAATTTTATATTGAGAAAGCGAAGCTGCGTCAGCTGTGTGAAGAATACCCAGTAGTGCAGAGGTTCTATCAATCTTTTGAACATATTCTGGAGCATGACGTCGTTTCTGTCTATCCGATCAACGAGGAGGCGATCCTTGCGGCAAACCAAAGCGGCCTGGATAGAAACGATATCGTTGCAGCGCTACTGCTTCTAAAAGGCGGGTCGATCGCCACGCGGCGGCAAGTCTTCGATGACTTGGATGCTTATGGTACATTTAGTAAAAATGTTTTGCAGCAGCCATGTGGATATGCAGGCGGAAAACCATAAAGAGAAAATGAAATTTTACCCAACCCCGTTCCCCCATGGTAAGATGGAATAAAAAACGGAGGCTCTGCCATGGAGGAACATTATATAAAGGCTGCGGGGATCGGGGCGTATGTCTGCGCGCTGCGGGAGGCGGAGCGCAGCGGGGCCACCATCGAAAAGTATGCGCGCGAGCTGCGGCGGTTCGGCGTTTGGCTGAGCGGGCGCGCGGTAACAAAAGAAACCGTGATCGCGTATAAGGCGGAGCTGGCGCGGCGCTATGCCCCGGCCAGCGTGAACTGTATGCTGGCGGCGCTCAACGGGTACTTT
>MHCFR05601__coassemble_3306_pt1 | contig 5985 bp, 2 predicted proteins | sample MHCFR05601__metabat2_high_PE_011 | metagenome-assembled genome bin MHCFR05601 | reverse complement strand
AATCCCTCCGTCACGGCCTGCGGCCGTGCCACCTCCCTTTGACAAGGGAGGCAAATCTGCGGCAAAGCTGCGCCCAGGCGGGAAGGCTGCAGCTTTGCGTGATCGCAACCCCTGTAGGGGACGATGCTTGCATCGTCCCGGGCGACCCTGCGGCGGCGCCAACGTCCCCGGGCGGGATAAATCCCGCCCCTACGGCCCACGGCGAACGCCCGGCCAACCGGGACGGCCACGGCTGCCCGGACAAACGTAGGGTGGGATGCCCTCATCCCGCCAGACCCCGCGGCGGTGCTCTCCTCCCTGCCGCGCCCGGAAGCGGCATTTCAAGGCGGGGCAATCCCTCCGTCACGGCCTGCGGCCGCGCCACCTCCCTTTGACAAGGGAGGCAAACCTGTGGCACCCCCCGCCAGGCGCAGGGCCTGGTGGGCCAGCGCGCCCAGGGCCAGCAGCGTAGCCGGGGCGAGGGCGAAGTTCCACAGCATCGGCACCAGATGGGTGTGGATCTGGCAGTGCATTTTGGCCAGCGCCATCCAGCTGAGGGGCGCGAGCAGCGAAAGCCCCCACACGCTCGCCAGCGCCGGGAACAGCCCGGGGCCGCCGCACCGCTTTTGCGCCAGCGCGTACAGCGCCAGCGCCGCCGCGCCGAGCACGACCAGCGCCAGCGGCGGCAGGGCCAGCGGGCCGAACTGCAGCACCGGTTCCTGCGAAAAGACATACTGCCCGATGACGGCCGGGATGCTCATTTCGCCGCCGACCGTGTGGCGGGTGGAGGCTTCGAGCACATTGGCCCAGGCCGCGCCCCAGCTGCCGAAATAGAGCCTGTTCTGCCACAGCCAGACGCCGAGCGCGGCCAGAACGCCGCCCACGGCGGCAAAGCCGGCGCCCGCCATGCGGCCGAACCAGCAGCGGGCGGGCCGGCGCGCCGCCAGCGCCTGCGCCCAGGCGGCGAAGAGCGGGATCTCGCAGAGGATGAGGAAGTCCGAAATGAACTCAAACCCGCACATGCAGCGCACAAGCACCGCCGCAAACACGAGCGCATACCCCCACGGCGGCACGCGGCCGCGGCGGCGGGCCAGCGCCCACACGGCCAGCCCGGCCAGCGCGGGCAGCAGCCAGGTCCAGGTGCACCAGTAGATGTCCTTCATGCCGCGCTGCAGCCAGGGCGAAAACACGGCCGCCGCCAGCCACCCCGCCCCGGCCAGCGGGCCGAACGCGCGCCACGCGGCCCCGGCCAGCACAAGCGTGGCCGCGTAAAACAGCACGGCGTTGGTGGCGTACAGCATGCGCTCGCGTGCTTCGCCGCCCCTGGCAAACAGCGAATACACTTTGTTGAGGATGCCGAACGCCGCGCCCTGCAAACCGGTCTGGTGGCTGTAGCTGATGAAGGTATCGGGGTCCGGCACGGCGTTTTCGCGGAAGAGATAGCGGTTGCCCGCCGTGTCGCCGTCTACCTCATAGGTGCCGAGAAAGCCGCCCGGCGCGCTCTGGCCGTGCTGCATCTGCAAAATGCGCCCGAACACGAGCGACTGGGAGGTATCGTCCCACAGGCCGGTGCGCCAGGTGTCCTGGTTGTGCAGCGCAAAGGTCAGCGCCAGGCTGAGCGCCAGCACGCCGCCCGCCGCCAGCAGCGCCCGCACCGCGGCGGGCAGGCGTTTCCAAAATGATTGCATAACGTTCCTTTTCTTAACGGTCCCACTTGTCGCACAGCGAGGCGATCTGGCTGGCGAAACGAGCCAGGTCCTTGTTGGCGCCGCCGCGGTTGTGTTCGATCACGACCATCAGGCGCTTGCCCATGTTGACCAGGCGCTCGAACGCCTGCGCCGCACGGCGGGACTTGTAGGTTTCGGCGGCCGGGTGGGGTTCGCGGTGGGTGAGCTTTTCGGTGTTGCCCTTGTCAAGGCAGCGCACCGCGCCGCCCGCCAGCTCGTACACCGCGCCGTTGTAGGGCGCTTCGGCGGCGTAGCCTTCGCCCTGCAGCTCTTTGGCAAACCCGGCGCAGACCTCGTCGTCGCCGTGGTTGACGAACACAAAGCCCGGCCGGGGCGCAAAGTGATGCAGCCAGCGCAGCAGGCCTTCGTGGTCGGCGTGGCCGGACATGCCGGACATCTGCGCGATCTCGGCGTTGACCTGCACTTCCTCGCCGAACAGCTTGACTTCGTCGACGCCTTCGAGCAGCCTGCGGCCGAGCGACCCGGCCGCCTGGTAGCCGACGAACAGGATCGTGCATTCCTCGCGCCAGAGGTTGTGCTTGAGGTGGTGGCGGATGCGCCCGGCGTCGCACATGCCGGCGGCCGAAAGGATGACCTTGGGGTTCGGGTCGGCGTTGATGGCGACCGAGTCCTCCTTGGTTTCGCTGATGCGCAGGCCGGGGAACTGCAGCGGGTTCTGGCCGCTGCGCACAAGGTCGAGCGCTTCCTGGTCAAAGCATTCGCTGTAGTTTTCGCGGAAGATGGTCGTCGATTTGTTGGCCAGCGGGCTGTCGACATAGACCTCGAACTCGCCGTGGCCTTTGACGCGCCCCTCCGCCTTGATCTGGCGGATGAAGTAGAGCATTTCCTGCGTGCGGCCGACCGCAAAGCTGGGAATGACGACGTTGCCGCCGCGGTCAAACGTGCGCTGGATGACGGCGGCCAGCTCGCCGACATAGTCCGGCTTGGGGCCGTGGGAGCGGTTGCCGTAGGTGGATTCCATCACGACATAATCGGCCGTGGTCAGGTACTGCGGGTCGCGCAGCATGGGCTGGTTGCGGTTGCCGATATCGCCGGAAAACACGATGGTCTCGGTGCGGCCGTTTTCACGGATGCGCAGCGTGATGGAAGCGCTGCCCAGAAGATGGCCGACGTCGGTGAAGGTGGCCTCGACGCCGTCCAGCACCTCGACCGGTTTGCCGTAGGGCTGCGGGGCGAACTGCTCCATCACGGCCAGGGCGTCCTGCACGGTGTAGTCGGGTTCGACCGGTTCGCGGCCGCTGCGCTGGGCTTTGCGGTTCTTCCATTCGGCTTCCTGCTCCTGGATGTGGGCGGAATCCTCCAGCATGATATCGCACAGGTCGGTGGTGGCGTCGGTGGCAAAGATGGGGCCGCGGAAACCGTTTTTGTACAGGTACGGCAGCCGCCCGGAATGGTCGATGTGCGCATGGGTGATGAGCACGGCTTCGATCTCGCCGGGGGCGCAGGGCAGGTCCTCGTTTTCATAGGTATCGCGCCCCTGCTCCATGCCGCAGTCCACAAGGAACCGGTGGCCTGCCGCCTCCACAAGCGTACAGCTGCCGGTAACTTCATGGGCGGCGCCCAAAAAGGTCAGCTTCATAGGTATGCCTCCTGCAAAAATATTCTTTCGCGCGCGGCCCGGCCGCGGCGTGGTTCCCTGCAAAGCGCCCGCGCGCCCTTTCAGTTGCGGCCCGCGCCGTAGGTGGGGGCTTCGGGCAGAACGAAGGGCTCGGCAAAATTGTTGGTGCGGTCGTTGATGTTCATACGGATATTCCAGAACGCGTCGCCGTAGTCCTGCAATACCGTGTAATTCTGGTCGGGCAGCGTGCGCAGCGTCGCCGTATCGGTGATGAGCAGCGCCGCGCCTTCGGCCTCATAGGGCACAAGGCTCTCCTGGTAGGTTTCCGCCACCGTGCCGCTGTCGATGAGCTGGGCGACGGCTTCGGCCGTCGTACAGACAAGCTGCAGCCGCTCGCCTGCGGGCAGCGCGGCGAGCAGCGCGCCGCGGGTGATTTCGCCCGGCTCCAGCTCCGCCGTGCCGCCCGCCAGCGCGGTCAGCGGCAGTTCGGCCGCCGCGCCGTTTTGCTGTTCGGCCAGCGGCAGCCAGGCCTCCCGGCTGCCGTCGGCGTAGGCCAGCCAGACTTCGGCCACAAAGTTGCCCCAGCTGATCGTGCGCTGCGCCGCGGTGTTCTCCTCCATGGTGAACAGCTGCTGCGCGGCCACGCTTTCGTCGCCTGCCGCCAGCGCCGCAAGGTCCGCGGCCGTATCGTCGTAGGCCTGCTGCGCTTCGGCCGAAAGGCCGTTCCGGCCGCTCTGCAGCGCGGCGGCCGTGCGCGTTCCGGCGTCGGCGGCCTGCACGCTGCCGTCCGGCGCAAAGGTCAGCTGCAAAGCGGCGACGCCCTCCAGACCGCCGCCCGCCTGCAGGATGAGCAGGCCGCGCTCGGTGCGGGTCTGTTCGTCGGGGTTGTTGGTGAGCACAGCGTTGACGCCCAGGTCCGCCAGCGCCCCGGCGTCGACGGCGCAGCCGGGCCCGGCGATGCAGACGATGGCCTGCGCGCCCTTGGCCCGCAGCGCCGCGACCTGCTCGTTCATGGTTCTTAACAGCGCGTCGGCGCTCTCGCCGCCCTGCGCATGGGCATAGTACCCCGCGCTGTCCAGCGTGAAGAAGCCGATCGTCTTGCCCGCGCGCTGCAAAACTTCCTGCAGGCCGTTGGTGATGCGGTTGCGGCTCCAGCTGGTGGAGCGGTAGAACAGCGGCGTACCGTCTGCGTTTTGCAGCGAAGAAGCCAGCGAGGGCCCGCTTGTGACCATGGCGTCCTCAATGAGGCGCTCGGGGCCGAAGGCAAGGTCGGCGGCGTTGAACGCCTGCAGGTCGTACCCCGCGGCGTTGAAGGCGCTGAGCATGTCCATGCCGCCGGTCAGGCTGGTGTTGGCCGTGCCCTGCACGCTGCCGCCCACATCCAGCAGGATGCTGCCGCCGTCGCCCGCATGCAGCGCGGCCACATCGGCCAGGCTGACGCTGCCGTTGTCCGCCGCGCCGTGCAGGTTGCCGGTGGCGTAGACATTGACCGTGACGGCCCCCACGTTGACCGTGACAGCGGCGCTGCGGCGGCCGTCGGCCAGCGTGGCGGTCACGGTGCAGCTGCCTTCGCCTTTGGCGGTGACGACGCCTTTTTTGCTGACGGCGGCGACGCTTTCATCGCTGGAGGCAAAGAAGATGCGCTGGCCGCCCTCGTCCTCGGTGACGGCGTCGGTCGTGAGCGTGACTTTGTCCTTGACGTTGGGCAGCCAGAGGGTGTTTTCCCAGGTATCGTTCGTAAAGCTCGGCTCCGCCCCGCTGACTTTGGCGTCGGTAAAACCGGTGATGAGCAGCTCCTCCATGCGGAAGTCCACATCCACCGTCTCGCTCTGCACGCCGTAGGGCGCGCCGGGCTCGGTATAGCTGGCCTGCCACAGCGTGTAGGGGCCGGTGTAGCCCAGGGTCGAGTTGAACCGCGCGATCCAGAAATTGTCGCGCCAGGCATCGAACGCCGGGTCGGTCAGGCGGGCGCGGGTCCAGTTGAGCGAGGCGTAGATGCCCTGCTCGCCGGTGTAGCCGTAGCTTTCCAGCTGGTCGAAGAAGGCGGCGGTCAGCGCGGCCATTTCATCAGGGAAAAGGCCGGTGATGTCGGGGTCTTCGAGGTCGTAGTAGACCGGCAGGCTGAGCTGGTAGGGCTTGGAGGTATAATCCTTGAGGCCCTCGTGGTCGGGGGCCTTGAGGCCGAGCAAGCGCGCAACGTGGTCGCCCTCAAGGCGGGCCTGTTCCTCGGTCGTCGCATAGGAATAGAGATAGGTGCCGAACGGGATGCCCAGGCGGGTGCACTCGTCGGCGTTATATTCCCAGTATTCGTCGTCCTGGGCATAGTCGCCCTCGCCGTTCCACTCGCTGCCGAAGCCGCAGCGGATGAGGGCGAACTCGACGCCGTTGGCCCGGGCTTTTTCCCAGTCGACCTGACCCTGATATTTGGACACGTCGATGCCCTTGCCGGTCGCGGCCAGGATGGGCTCGCCCGCGTCGTTGAAGTAAAATCCGTTTTCGTTTTTGGCCCAGGCGCCCGCGCTCTGGCCCACATCGGGCACGGCCGGGGCCTGGGGGCCGCGGTCCCGCCCGGCCAAAATGACGATGACGACGGTCAGCACGACCGCCAGCGCGCACACCGCCCCGAGGGCGATGGCGCGGCGGCGCGGCGCGGGCTTGCGCGGCGGGTGGCCGGGCGTGGGGGTGCGGGGCGCGGGGGTG
>MHCFR05601__coassemble_3187_pt1 | contig 6155 bp, 4 predicted proteins | sample MHCFR05601__metabat2_high_PE_011 | metagenome-assembled genome bin MHCFR05601 | reverse complement strand
TGCTTTTCGTGAACCCTGCACAAGGCGCGCAGCCAAAAGTTGGGCGGTTTGACGGGGAACCCTACGAAACAAATAGCGAAACTTTTCGCGGAGCGTTTCGATGCGGGGTATGTTTGCATTTTAACGAAAAATCGCATATAATAATTTAAAATGGAAACAAACGGAAACAGCCGGGCGCCGACCGGGCAAAAGGAGGGGACCGCGATGGCCACGATGGAGCAGATCGCCAAACAGCTGGGCGTATCCAAGGGGACGGTGTCCAAGGCGCTCAACGGTGCGCCGGACATCAGCGAAACATTGCGCAAAACCATTGTCGAGACCGCCGTGGCGCTGGGCTACACGCGGGCGCGGCGCGGCACGGTGCGCACGCTGGCGGTGTTTATTGAAAATATGGACTATGCCCGCGCCGAGGATTTCGGCGCCGACATCATCACCGGCTTCCGCCAGATGGCCGAGCCCGCGGGCTACGACGTGCGTGTCATCGACCTGAGCCCCGAGCTCGAGCGCGGCGTCCGCTACGATGAATATATGCTGCGCGAAGGGCTGCTGGGCGCGCTGTTTTTGGGCCTGAGCCTGAGCGACCCCTGGCTGCGGGACTTCCGCACCAGCCGCACCCCGGCCGTTTTGTATGATAACCTGGTGCGGCAAAACCCGACGGTGGCCACGCTGGGCATGGACAACAACGAGGCCGTCGGCCAGGCGGTGGCGGCGCTGCGGGCCATGGGGCACCGCAAGGTCGGCTACCTCAGCAGCGCGCTGGGCTCGCACATTTACCAGGTGCGCTACAAAAGCTTTTTCAACGCCCTGCGCGACAATTCGCTGCCCGACGACGCCAGCCTGGCGGGCACGAGCTATTTTTCCTCCGAAACGCTGGACGACCACCTGCCGCGGCTGCTGGAACAGGGGGTCACGGCCATTTTGTGCAGCAGCGACCTGCTGGCGCACACCGTCATGATCCGCTGCCAGGAACTGGGCATGAACGTGCCGCGGGACATCAGCATCGTCGGCTTTGACGACCTGCCGTTTTGCGCGCACACCGCGCCGCCGCTTTCCACCATCCGGCAGGACCGGCTGCAGATCGGCAAAAGCGGGTACTATGCCCTGTCCAGCCTGATGAACGGCGTGCCCATCAGCAGCCTGCTGCTGCACGCCACGCTGGTGCTGCGCGGCTCCACCGGCCCGGCGCCCCAAAAAGCATAAAAGCGCAACGCCCCCGGCTATATGTCCGGGGGTGTTTCTGCCCAGCCGCGCACGGCGCGCAGTATCATGGTCGGCAACGACGGCCGGTGCGACATCGACGGCGCGCGCCGCGCCGGGCTGGCCACGCTGTATGTGCGCTCGAACCTTTCCCCGCAAGAGCCCTGGCCCCGGGCCGACCTGACGCTGCGCGCCATGGACATCCCCGCCATGGCCCGCCTGCTGACCGGCGCACACGGCGAGCCAAAGAGCGTGTGAGAGGCGCATAAGCGCAGAGGCCCTCAGGCAGGGGGGCTACCTGTGGCCGGGGAAAGGCACAGACCACTATGCTTCTTGTATCTTTGAAGTTGGCACATACACCAATTTAGACGGAAGGAATCAATCTCTCCCGCATTGTCAGGGGTGTAAGGGGCAGGCAATTTCACCATTCCACATATTGTGACTCAAGCGGTTCAAATAGCAATCTCTCTTTGATCATAACATCACCTTTAACTTATGCCGTATACGGCATAAGTTTCCGTTTAAGCGAACACAGGTCGGTTGACTGGGAAGCACACAGACCGCGAAACAGGCTGCTGACAACAAACAATGGGATGCCCCAAAAGAGCAGTGCTTTTTGGGCACTGCTCTTTTTTGTTTGATCACAAAAACAGCGGTGCCGGCCGCGGTCACAATGGTCGGGGCGCCCGGTACAAGAAACATAAAATCACATTCTCCTGCGCAAACACGAATTGGCCGGTATCTGTACAGGGCGATATCCAGTCTCCCGGCCCGGGCGCCCTGCCGGAAGTGTGAATGGCCTCCCGTCACAGCCGCTCGAGGAATTTTACAAGGAGCGCGTTCACTTCGTCCGGGGCGTCGGTGTTGGCATTGTGCCCGGCGTTCCTGATCCACACCAGCGGAATACCGGTGTGCTTGTGCCATGCCTTGTTATACCGGATACAGGAACCGGCGCGGTCTTTCTCTCCGCAGACCAGCAGCGCCGGGCAGGGGATCTTGTAGGCAAGGTCGGCTTCCATGGCCTGGGCCAGTATCCGGAACCCATGCCCCGAAAGTTTGGCGTACCGCTCCCGGTCGCCGTCGTAGGCCATCATCATTTCGTGCATCAGGGCTTGCCCGTAGGCGGAGGTGGCTACGCCTTTTGACCCGGTTTTCAGCAGGGATTTCCACGGGTAATGGCGGTAGACCGGTTCCATCCGTTTGAGGAGCCACAGTTCGATGCCCGTCACATATTTTCTTTGCAGCGGGGCGGAGTCAATGGAAACAAAGCCCTTCAGTTTGCCGGGGAACAGTTCCGCGTAGGCCTGGCCCACATAGCCGCCCATGGACTGCCCTATGATCACCGGGCGGCGCAGGTTTTCCGCGCACAGAATCCCATCCAGCCACCTTGCTTTGTCCATCAGGGAAAATTCCAGCCGGAACGGCCAGGAAGCGCCATGGCCGGGGGCGTCCCAGACCAGCAGGTTGTATTTCCCCTCAAAAAAGGCGACCTGTTTGTCAAACAACCGATGGTCCGCGGTCAACCCGGGGAGGAAAACCAGCGTGACCCCGTCAGGGCCATGCTCTTGGCTGACCCAGTAATGGATGCCCCCGCAGGGCGTGGGATAGATTTTTTCTTGCATGGCCGTCTCCTTTTGTGAAACATCTGTTGTGCGCTGCCCCCATTATACAGCGGGCAGGGACAAAAGCATAGCCGTTTTTCGGCGTCTGTAAGGCAGGGGGCTGTGCTGTATCGTTGGATATGGCAGGACAGCACACTTCCCGGCGGTTCACCCTCCCCCGCCGCCCACACCCGCAAACCGCCTGCCTTTGCGCATTTTGCACAATGGACGGGCGGTGCGGCTTGTGCAAAACGGCCGTCTGCGCCAAAAATGCGGGGCGGGGATTGACGGGCCGGGGGCCCGGGCGTATACTATGGGCATGGCAAAGGCGCCGGGGAGTTTTCTCTCCGGCGTTTTCTTTTGCCCGGAAAAGTGTTCCGGTGCGCATCCCGAACCACTCGCAAAGGGGCGAGTCCTGTTTTGCAAGCAGGGCCCGCCCCTTTTCTGCTGCCGTGCAGACCCCGCAAGCCCCTGCCCGGCGGCGGAAAACCAAACATAGAGGGAGGAATTCTGCTTATGACCGACGTCATTTCCATCATCGACACTTTGTGGGTGCTGTTGGCGGCGATCCTCGTGTTCTTTATGAACCTGGGCTTTGCCTCGGTGGAGGCGGGCTTTGCCCGCGCCAAAAACTGCGTCAACATCCTGTCCAAAAACTTTATCGTTTTTGCCGTGTCCTCGCTGGGCTTTATGCTGCTGGGCTGGGGGCTGATGTTCGGCGGCGACAACCCCTTCATCGGCACCGAGCATCTGTTTGTTCTGGGCGGCGCGGACCTCAGCTTTTATGACGATACGCTGACTTCCACCGTGCCGTTCTGGGGCAAGTTCTTTTTCCAGCTTGTGTTTTGCGGCACGGCGGCCACCATTGTCTCCGGCGCGGTGGCCGAGCGCATCAAGTACCTTTCGTTCATCCTCTTTTCCTTTGTGCTCACGCTGGTCATCTACCCCATCGTCGGGCACTGGATCTGGGGCGGTGGCTGGCTGGCCGATCTCGGCTTTATGGATTTCGCCGGGGACGCCGCCGTGCACTCGGTCGGCGGCTGGGCGGCTCTGGCCGGGGCGCTGATTTTGGGCCCGCGCATCGGCAAATATGATAAAACCGGCAAGCCCCAGGCCATCCCGGGGCACAACATGTCGCTGGCCGTCATCGGCCTGTTCGTCCTGTGGCTGGGTTGGTTCGGGTTCAACCCCGGCTCCACCATGAGCTTCCAGCACCCGGCGGACGTCATGCACATCCTGGTCACCACGAACACCGCGGCCATCGCGGCCGTGCTCACCTCCACCGTCACCTCCTGGCTGGTCGTCGGCAAGCCGGACCTGGGCATGACGGTCAACGGCTGTTTGGCGGGCCTTGTGGGCATCACAGGCTCCTGCGCCTATGTCAGCATCGAAAGCTCGCTGCTCATCGGCGCTATCGCCGGTGTTCTGGTTGTGTTTGCGGTCGGTTTCTTTGACCGCCTGCATGTCGACGACCCCGTCGGCGCGACCGCCGTGCACCTGTGCTGCGGCGTGTTCGGCACGCTGTGCGTCGGCCTGTTCGCGCAGGAGGGCGTCACCACGCTTTCCACCCGCAACGGCCTGTTCTTTGGCGGCGGCTTTGGGCTGCTGGGCGTGCAGGTGTTGGGCGTGCTGGCCGTGGGCGCGTTTGTCTTTGTGACAAGCGGCCTTGTCTGGCTGGCGCTCAAGCACACCGTCGGCATCCGCGTCAGCCGGGCGGAAGAGCTCGCCGGGCTGGACATCGGCGAGCACGGCAACCTGGCTTACCCCGACTTTGCCCCCGCCCTGCCGGTGGAGGACCTGGGCGCGGAGGCCCTGCCCGCCGCCCCGGCCGCCCCGGCGGCCGTACCGGTGCAGCAGGCCGTGCCGGTCGAGCACCGCGCGGCATCCGGCGCGCTGACCAAGCTCAGCATCGTCACCAACCAGGCGCGCTTTGCCCAGCTGCAGAAGGCACTGGAGGAGCTGGGCGTCACCGGCATGACCGTGACCAACGTGTTCGGCTACGGCGTGCAGAAGGGCCACGAGGCGACCTTCCGCGGCCTGCCCATCGAGGCCCGGCTGCTGCCCAAGCTGAAGGTGGAGGTCGTTGTGGCCGACATCCCGGTGGACGCTGTGCTTGACGGCGTGCGCAAGGCGCTGTATACCGGCAGCATCGGCGACGGCAAGATCTTTGTCTACGACGTCGAGAACGCCGTCAAGATCCGCACCGGCGAGCAGGGCCGCGAAGCGCTGCAGGGCGCCGAATAACCGTTTTGACATTCCCCGTTACAACAACACCATAAATAGGCACGCCCCCGGCCGCTGCGAAAGCAGCGGCCGGGGGCGGCGCCATTTGGCCGGGCGCTCGCCATGGTTTGTAGGGGAGGGATTTATCCCTCCCGCGGGGCCTTGCCCGCCGCGGGGTCCGCGGGACGATCTCCGGCCTAAGAGCGGGGCCTGTGGCCCGGTTGGCCTCCGAAACGCGCCTGCGGGCGCAGTGCGAGCATCGTCCCCTACAAAGGTCCGATATAACCGCAGGGGCGCGGCTTGCCCGTTTGGCCGCGGGCCCTTCATGGTTCGTAGGGGAGGGATTTATCCCTCCCGCGGAACCTTGCGCCGCCGCGAACCGGGCGGATATGGAATCCGCCCCTACAGGGGTTTGTGACGGCGCAGGGCCTGCGGTTTTCCGGCGGGCCGCCATGTTGGCCCCGGCCCGTAGGGCGGGCGTTCACGCCCGCCGCACCTTGGAAATTTCAATAATCGGAACCTTGCGCCGCCGCGGGGTGCGGCGGGATGAGGGCATCCCGCCCTACGGCCGCCCGGGGGCGTGTGCCCTTCCCGTTTGGTCGGGTGTTCGCCATGGTTTGTAGGGGAGGGCATGGCCCTCCCGTGGGACCTTGCCCCGCTGCGGGGTCTGCGGGACGATGCGAGCATCGTCCCCTACAAAGATCCGATATAACCGCAGGGCCGCGGCTTGCCCGTTTGGCCGCGGGCCCTCCGTGGTTCGTAGGGGAGTGATTTATCCCTCCCGCGGGTGTTCCCGCCGCTGCGGGGTGCGGCGGGATGAGGGCATCCCGCCCTACGGCCGTCCGGGGGGCGTGTGCCCTTCCCGTTTGGCCGGGTGTTCGCCATGGTTTGTAGGGGAGGGATTTATCCCTCCCGCGGAACCTTGCCTTGCCGCGAACCGGGCGGATATGGAATCCGCCCCTACAGGGGTTTGTGACGGCGCAGGGCCTGCGGTTTTCCGGCGGGCCGCCATGTTGGCCCCGGCCCGTAGGGCGGGCGTTCACGCCCGCCGCACCTTGGAAATTTCAATAATCGGAACCTTGCGCCGCCGCGGGGTGCGGCGGGATGAGGGCATCCCGCCCTACGGCCGCCCGG
>MHCFR05601__coassemble_2985_pt1 | contig 6521 bp, 8 predicted proteins | sample MHCFR05601__metabat2_high_PE_011 | metagenome-assembled genome bin MHCFR05601 | reverse complement strand
CAGCTCTACTTTTTTCGCGCTGCTTTTCAAGTTTCATCACCTCCTGGGTCAGATTTTTGTATCCCTCGGCCACCTTGCCCTTGGGGTCGTGGGCATAAATGCTCTTGCCCTCAGCACTGGCTTCCTTTGCCTTGACAGACGGCGGAATCTCGGTTTTGAACACCTTGATTTTACTGCCGTAGGTGTCCCGCAGCAGGGCGGCAATCTCCTTGGCAAAGTTAGTGCGACTGTCCACCATCGTCAGCAGGATGCCGTCGATCTGGAGCTTGGGGTTGATCTGCCGCTTCACCTTATTTACGGTCTGGAGCAGTTGTTCCAACCCCTTGGCAGGCAAGTACTCGGCTTGGACAGGGATTATGACCCTGTTGGCGGCTGCCAGCGCATTGACCGTGAGCATCCCCAGGGAAGGCTGGCAGTCAATCAGGATGTGGGAATACTGTCCCTTGAGTGTATCCAGATACTGCCGCAGGATGGTCTCACGGCTCATGGCGTTCACCAAAGAAACCTCCATGCCGGAGAGCTGGATGTCGGCGGGCATCAGGTCAACGCCTTCCGGGTGGTGCAGGATGCCCTCACCGGGACGCAGCGGCTCATCCATCAGGATGCGGCCCATTGCGTCGGATAAGGTGAAGGGCAGCTTGTCTGGTCGGGGATTGCCCAAACTGATGGTCAGGCTGCCCTGCGGGTCCCCGTCGATCAACAGCACTTTCTTTCCGGCCTGCGCCAGCCCGATGCCCAAGTTTGCACAGGTCGTTGTCTTGCCAACGCCGCCTTTCTGGTTGGCGATAGCGATGATTTGCGTGTTCATTGTTCTCACCTCGTTTCTAATAGGCGATGGGAGTTGGGGGAAAATAAAAAAGGCCACCACAGAGTGACGGCCTTGAAAGGGAAAATACCTATTGTTTTATGTCTGGCTTCTACATTATAATAGTAAGAAAGATGATGGTCCTGTTGTGCGCTCTCTATGGATACATACCCGCACAGGCTGCTATCAAGAATCCTCGCAAGTAATTGCCCGGGTGTAAGCACATAACATAAGTTGACCCCCGGCGTACCGCCGCAAAGCGGTACGCCGGGGGTTTTTCTGTGTCCGTGGCCAAAAAACAGCGCTGTAAAGCCCCTGTAAACCAAATTTTGCAGGATAGTTGGTGGACGCAACCGGGGTTTTCCGGTAGACTTTGGCGCATAGCAAGGAAACAAAGCCACTTTCAGCAAAGGAGAGGTGAAGCAGGTAATGGACATGATTTCATTATGCCATATCTATAAGCAATATGGAACGCACCGGGTTCTGGAGGATGTGAACCTCACCATCCGTCAGGGCGAGATCTACGGGTTGATCGGCAAAAACGGCGCAGGCAAAACCACGATCTTCAAGGTCATACTGGGGCTGACCGAATACGAAGAAGGGCGGCTCGCCCTTGCCGGGGGCAGTTCAAAACAAGACCTGCTGGCAAACCGGAGGAAGATCGGCTTTTTTATCGGCAGGAATTTTTTCGGCTACCTGACCGCGCAGGAAAACCTTGCGTACTACTGCCGGATGAAAGGCATCCGAAAAAAAGGCGAAGTGGAGCGGGTGCTGGCGCTCGTTGGCCTGCAAGGGGTGAACGGCCGGTACGCCTCCTTTTCCATGGGGATGAAACAGCGGCTCGGCATTGCGTGCGCCATGCTGGGTAACCCGGAAATCCTAATCCTGGACGAACCGGTCAACGGGCTCGACCCGCAGGGCATTGCAGATGTCCGGAACCTGATCGTCAAGCTAAACGCCGAATTTGGGACAACGGTCGTCATATCTTCTCATATCCTCGGCGAGCTGGAGCACACTGCCACCCGCTTCGGCATCATGGACCACGGCCAGGTACTCCGGGAAATCACCCATGAGGATTTGAAGGTCCCCAACGACAAAATCCAGATCAGGGTGTCCGATCAGGAAAAAGCCAAACGCCTTCTGGCGGATAAAGGCATTTCCATTTTGCAGGAAGGTTCCGCCTGCAAATCTCTGGAAGATTACTACTTTGAACTGGTGGGAGGGAATATCCATGACGAATTATCTCAGCGCTGACCTGCACCGCGTCCTGAACAAACAATCTTTTCTTGGCTCTGTGGGTGCGTTTTCGGTTCTCTTCGCGGTACTGGTATTTATTTACTTCAATCCTTCTTTTACAGCGGAAATGTATGTGGCTAAGGTGACAAGTTTCCTGAGCTTTTTCCCGTTGGTAATCGGCGTGTTTGTGTTCCTGTCCGTCTATGCGGATGACTTCAAGTGCCGGTCGATGCAGGTCGCCATTGGGTTTGGGATGCCGCGTAGCCGGATCATCCTGGCCAAACTGCTGGAAAGCGCGCTCCTTCTGCTCGGCGCCGCCGTGGCCGTGGGGGTCCTGGTTCTCTGCGCGCCCGCCGTTCTCGGCCTGGCCCCCGATGCACGGCAGACACTGTCCCTGGCGCTGACGGTGGCCGCGGAGATGCTGCGGGCGCTTGGGTATCTTGCGCTTTCTGCCGTCCCGGTCTTTCTTTCCCAGGATGCAGCCGGCGGGGTCATCGCCTATGTGCTGCTGGCGTCAAAGTCTGTCTATATTATTCTGTCTCTGGTCCTGGGGCAGGAAGTTTTCACCGCCACCTTCGGCGACCTGACCCAATATCTTTATACCGCGCAGCTCTATATGGCGAAGGCCGATTTGATCGGCGGCAGGACCTTTGCCCTCCCCTTCGCGGCCGCCCTGCTGCTTTATATCGTTCTTCCCGCTGCCGTTTCCGTGGCCGGTTTCCGCAAACAGGAACTCGAGTTTTAAGGAGGTCCTTCCCATGAAAAAGAAAATTTTCCTTGCCTCCTGTGTTCTGTTGCTCATTGCAGGCGCCTTCTGGGCAAAAGGATACTATACCGCCCGGTATGTCGCATCCGATTTCTACTATGTTCAGGTTCCGGAAGGTGAACCAAACGAAGATTCCTGGCTTGTGGACGCAGACGGGGTCAAGCAGGTCAAGGGCAAGGCTTACGACCTCATCGGCTACAACGCACAGGGCGAGGACCGGGAACTGCATTTCACGCAGACCGGCAGCGCCGGGGACTATTATACGCCCGGCACATTCTTAAAAATCGCCGCCAGCGAAACGATCGTCGTCGGGGTGGAGACGGTGGAAAAGACCGCCGTCCCGCCCGCTGCGCTGGACAGGCTCTGCTCGCCGTCAACCCCGCAATGACCGCTGGACAATACCGCCCGTTTTGGGTACAATAATTTTAAAGAGGTGTGTTACAATATGAGTATGACAGGCATCCTCCTGTTTGCCGCAGCCTATATTTTGTTTCTGCTCGCGGTTTTTGCCGCGGTCGTGTATCTTTTTATTCTGATCGTGAAAGCGCTGAAAAAGTACATTGCTTCCAAAGAGGTGCGGGAAGAAAAGAAGGCGGTGGCCAAATCGCTGGGCGAAGCCTTAAAGGAAAACCGCGTGCGCTGCCAGATGACGCAGGAGTTCGTTGCCGAGACCCTGGGCGTCAGCCGCCAGTCCGTTTCCAAGTGGGAAAACGGTTCCAGCGACCCGAACACCTCCAACCTGATCGCGCTGGCAAAGCTCTATAAAGTTTCCCCGGAGGCGCTGCTGCAGTGCGCAGAGCCCGCGCCGGAGGAAGCGCCGCCGGCTGCGCCCTGAACCGCCGCCTGCCCCGCCGGCTTCATTCCATTTTTTCAGGAGGTCCCCATGCAATATCTGATCTCGTTCCTGGAAGGCATCGTCACCTTCATCTCCCCCTGCCTGCTGCCGATGCTGCCGGTGTACGTCACCTATTTTGCGGGCGGCGGGCAGCGCACGGCGCGGCGCACGCTGGGCTGCGCGGCCGGGTTCGTGCTCGGCTTTACGGTGCTGTTCGTGGCGATGGGCGCGCTGGCCGGGACGGTGGGCAGCTTCCTGACCCGCTGGCAGACCGCCGTCAACATCGTGTGCGGGCTGATCGTGGTCGTGTTCGGGCTGGACTTCCTCGGCGTGCTGCGGCTGGATCTGTTCCGCGGGCAGCGCCGCGCCGCCCAAACCGGCGACCTCAACTTCTTTTCGTCGTTTTTGTTCGGCGTCGTGTTCTCGGTCGGCTGGACGCCCTGCGTCGGCGCGTTTCTCGGTTCGGCGCTGATGCTGGCCTCGCAGCAGGGGCACGCCGTCGAGGGCATGCTGATGCTGCTGTGCTATTCGCTGGGGCTGGGCGTGCCGTTTCTGTTCAGCGCCGTGCTCATCGACCGGCTGAAAACGACCTTTGACTGGATCAAGCGGCATTACGGCGTCATCAACCGGGTCTGCGGCTGCCTGCTGGTGGTCATCGGCCTGCTGATGGCCACCGGGCTGCTGGGCCGGTTGCTGACGCTGTTGAGCTGAACGGAGGTTTCCCCCATGGATAAGCGCAAACTGACTACCCTGGCGCTGCTGGCCGGGTTCGTGCTGCTGCTGGGCGGCGCGCTGGCGCTGTACCGCACGCTGGGCCGCGGCGCGGCCCCGGGCCTTGCGGTGGAGCCCACGCCCGCCCCCGCGGCCACCGCCAGCCCGGAACAGGCCGGGCCGGAAGAAGAAGCCGGGCCGGAAGAAGAAGCCGCGGCGGAAGAACAGCAGGCGGAGGAAAGCGCGGCTGCCGTGCCGGATTTCACGATCTATACCGACGGGGGCGACGCCGTGCAGCTGTCCGACTTTGCGGGGCGGCCGGTGATCGTCAATTTCTGGGCCAGCTGGTGCGGCCCCTGCCAGAACGAAATGCCCGATTTTGAGCAGGCCTATGCCGAATACGGCGACGAGATCGAGTTCGTGATGCTCAACGCGACCTACGGCCGCGAGACGATGGACAGCGCGCGCAGCTTTCTGGAGGAAAGCGGCTACACCTTCCCCGTCTACTATGACACCGACGCCGACGCCGCGGCCGCCATCGGCGTGACGGCGTTCCCCACAACGCTGTTCATCGCCCCGGACGGCACGCTGACCGCCTATGCCATCAGCATGCTGGACGCCGAAACGCTGCAGCGCGGCATCGACATGCTGCTGGACAGCGCCGCCTGACGCCGCAGAAAAAGCGAGGTGCAGAGCATGTATTTTGACTATGGCGCGCGCGAGGTGGACTATCTGAAAGCCAGGGACCGCGTTCTGGGCGAAGTGATCGACCAGGTCGGCCATGTGGAGCGCGAGGTGGACCCCGACCTGTTTTCCGCCGTGGTGCACCACATTGTCGGCCAACAGATTTCGACAAAAGCGCAGGCCACGATCTGGGCGCGCATGCGCGAGCGCCTGGGCGAAGTGAACGCCCGGACCGTCGCGGCGGCCGGCACGGCGGCGCTGCAGTCGGTGGGGATCAGCCTGCGCAAGGCCGAATACATCCAGGATTTTGCCGGCAAAGTGAACAGCGGGGCGTTCGATTTGCAGCGGGTCGCCGCCCTGCCGGACAGCGAGGCGATTGAGGCGCTGGTCGCCCTGAAAGGGGTCGGCGTGTGGACGGCGGAGATGATCCTGCTGTTCTGCCTGCAGCGGCCCGATATCTTCAGCTTTGACGACCTGGCGATCCAGCGCGGGCTGCGCATGGTCTACCGCCACCGCAAGATCGACCGGAAACTGTTTGAAAAGTACCGCAGGCGGTTCAGCCCGTATGGCAGCGTGGCCAGCCTGTACCTGTGGGCCGTCGCGGGCGGGGCCATCCCGGGCAAAAAAGACCCCGCGCCCCGGCCAAAAAAGTAAAAAAGAGGAAAGCGCCATGCTGTATACAAGCTGTTATTCGTCGCCGCTCGGGCAGCTGCTCCTCGCGGGCGACGAGGCCGGTTTGACCGGCCTGTGGTTCGAAGGGCAGAAATATTACCCCCACAGCCTGCCCCCCGCATGCGAGGCGCGCGGCCTGCCGCTGTTTGAGGCGGCCCGGCGCTGGCTGGACCAGTATTTCGCCGGGCGCGAACCGGACATCGCCGTGCCGCTGCACTTCACGGGCACGGCTTTCCAGAACGAGGTCTGGGCGCTGCTGTGCGAGATCCCCTACGGCCGGACGGCGACATATGGCGAGATCGCCGCCCGCCTGGCCGCCAAACGGGGCGTGCCGCACCTGTCCGCCCAGGCCGTGGGCGGCGCCGTCGGCCGCAATAAGATTTCCCTTCTGGTGCCCTGCCACCGCGTCATCGGGGCCAACGGCAGCCTGACTGGCTATGCAGGCGGCCTGGACCGCAAAGCCCGCCTCCTGGCCCTGGAACGCACCGCCCCGCCGTGCACCCCGGCCTACGGTCGTCTCAAGGCTTGTGGCCCTCTGGTTTAACCGTGCGCTTACCGGGGTTCGTAGGGGAGGGTCATGACCCTCCCGCGGACCTTACGGCGACGGTGGTTTGCGGTCGGCCGTGGGATTTGCCCCGGTTCGTAGGGGCGGGATTCATCCCGCCCGGGGTGTATGCGGCGTCGCAGGCTTCCCCGGGCGCACAATGTGCGCCCCTACACGGGGTGCGCGCCGGGGTTGGGTTCGCGCTTGGCCGCAGGGTTTGCGGCGGTTTTGCCTCCCTTGTCAAAGGGAGGTGGCACGGCCGAAGGCC
>MHCFR05601__coassemble_2965_pt1 | contig 6554 bp, 8 predicted proteins | sample MHCFR05601__metabat2_high_PE_011 | metagenome-assembled genome bin MHCFR05601 | reverse complement strand
CCCGACGCCCACGCCAACGGCGACCTCGACGCCCACGCCAACGGCGACCCCGACGCCTGCACCAACGGCGACCCCGACGCCCGCGCCGACGGCAACCCCGACGCCCGGAAAACCCGGAGGCGAGATCACATCAGACGTCTACCCGATCCAGGATGGAGCAATGACGGTGGAAAAACCGACCAACGCAGCAACGCTGCTGGCTGGCGTGCACGGCGAAGACCTGCGCCTGACCAACGCTGACGGCGAACCGCTGCGCGGCGAAGATTTGGTTGGCACCGGGACAACTGTGGCACAGGGAGGCGGACCGGCAGAGCTGGTGATTGTGGTGTACGGAGACCTTAACGGGGATGGCAAAATCGCGGTTGGGGATCTGCTTGAAATGCGCCGCGCTTTGCTGGCACTGACCAAGCTGGATGGCGTTTGGCTGCGAGCCGCCACGGCAGATAGCGGCGAGCCTGAACCCAACGTCAGGAATATTTTGCAGTTGAGCCGCGTGCTGCTCAATCTGACGGACAGCATGAAGGGGTAAAGCGCCCCCCGAAAATAAAGCAAAAGCCCTGTGCCAGGTTGGAGTACCTGGCACAGGGCTTTGTTCATGCCAATTGTCTGCTTACCCCCGCACGCAGCGGCAACCGGTTGGAACGGTAATGCCGGCGGCGGCCTGGAGCGCCGCGGCGGCGCTGGCGAGATAGAGGGGCTGGATGTTCAGTTTCATGATGATCTTCTCCTTATTTTTTGTGGCCGGATGGCTTGGTCGTATCGGCGCTTTCCTGTGCTTTTCAGCGGTAGCGGCGGCAGAGGTCGTCGGTGCGGAGCCCGGCGGCGGCACGGATGGTGTCGGCGGCGCTGGCGAGATAAATCGGGTCAACAGTGAATTTCATGGAAAAGTCCTCCTTAGTTATGTGTCTGCGGCGCTTGCTTGGGCGCCTGTGTTTGCTTTCAACGCTTATGAGGATACACGCGCTGCATAAACGCCGGGTAAACAAAGACGTTTATCTTTCTGCGGTATGCTGTGCGTGTTATAATTTAAGAAGTGAATGATAAGGAGGTGGCTTTTATGTTCAAGATCCTGGTGGCCGAGGACGACGCCAGCACCAACCGGCTGTTCTGCGCAATCCTGCGCCGCGCCGGGGATGAGCCGATCCCGGCGGTGGACGGCGAAGACGCGCTGCAAAAGCTCGACGAATACAAGGTCGACCTTTTGCTGTGCGATGTGATGATGCCCCGGCTGGACGGCTTTGCGCTGACCCGGATGATCCGGGATTCCGGCAGCCTGCTGCCGGTGCTGATGGTCACGGCCAGGGCCCTGCCGGAGGACAAGCGCCAGGGGTTCCTTGTCGGCACCGACGATTACATCACCAAACCGGTCGACAAGGAGGAGATGCTGCTGCGCATCAAGGCGCTTTTGCGCCGCGCGCGCATTGTGGACGAGCGGCGCATCACGGTGGGGGAGGTCGTGCTCGACTACGACAGCCGCACCGTGCGCCGCGGCCACGACGTGCAGACGCTGCCGCCCAAAGAGTTCGAGCTGCTGTACAAGCTGCTGGCCTACCCGGACCGCACGTTCACGCGGCTGCAGCTGCTGGATGAGATCTGGGGGCTTGATTCCGAAAGCGACGAGCGCACGGTCAATGTGCACATCAACCGGCTGCGCAACCGCTTTTACGACTGGCCGGAGTTCGAGATCCAGACCGTGCGCGGGCTGGGCTACCGCGCGGTGAGAAAGGCGGAGGGCGATGCGTAAAAAGATCCAATACTGGTTGTTCACATTCAACCTCAGCGTTCTGCTCGTTTTCAACGAGTTTTTTATTATCCTGCTGGTGCTGGCTGTCGTGGCCGGGGCCGGGTGGCTGGCTGTGGAGTTCGGGTGGATGCGCCTGGACCAGATGCTGACCCCGGCCGCGGTCATGGCGGTGGTGTTCTCGGTGGCGCTGCTCATCGGCATCAGCGTGGTCTGCATGCTGCAGCTGGTCATCCTGAAGCCGGTGCGCGGCATGGTGGGCGCGATGCAGCGGCTGGCGGGCGGCGATTTCAGCGTGCGCATGACCTGCGACGGCTGGATGCGCCCGCTGGAACTGCGGGAGTTTACCGCCGCGTTCAACAAAGCGGCGGAGGAGCTGGGCGGAACGGAGATCCTGCGCAAAGATTTCATCAACAACCTTTCGCATGAATTCAAGACCCCCATCACCTCGATCGGCGGTTTTGCCGCCCTGCTGCTGGAGGATGAGGAGATGCCGCCCGAAGAGCGGCGGGAGTATCTCTCCATCATCGCGGCCGAGAGCGGCCGCCTGGCCGGGCTCGCCAACAGCGTGCTGGCGCTGTCCCGTGTCGAAGCGCAGAGCATTTTGACCGACGCCGCGCCCTTCCCGCTGGCGGAGCAGCTGCGCCAGTGCGCGCTGCTGGTGCAGCAGAAATGGGCGGACAAAAAAGAGACCGCCCTCACGGTCGAGCTGCCGGAGGACGGCGAATGTGTCTATACGGGCAGCGCGGCGCTGCTCAAAGAAGTGTGGGTGAACCTGCTGGACAATGCCTTCAAGTTTACGCCCGCAGGCGGCACGGTGGCGCTGGCGATGCACCGCGATGCGCAGGGCGTGACCGTCACGGTGCGCGACGACGGCCCCGGCATGGACGAAGCCACCCAGGCGCGCGTCTTTGACCAGTTTTATCAGGGCGATACCTCCCACAAGACCGAGGGCAACGGCCTCGGCCTGGCCATGGCGCAGAAGATCGCCGCTTTGCACGGCGGGCGCATCACGGTCCAAAGCGCCCCCGGCCGCGGCAGTACGTTCACCGTGAACCTGTCGCAGGGCGGGGGCTGAGGAGCTGTATCCGAATGAATTTTATAGAAAAGCGCCGCAGATGGATCAATGCCGTCTGCGGCGCTTTTTTGTATATGTTGTTCGGGAGTTTTCAACAGAGGAAAACGCCAGATATTTGTTTGGGGCGTCAGCCGCTGCCGCGGGCGGTGAGGGTGGACCAGAGGGCGAGGGTGTCGGGGTCGGTGTAGTCGAAGTCGTAGAGGTAGGAGAGCAGCACGCTGCAGCAGCCGTCGGCGGTCAGCGTGAGGGTCAGGCGGAACTCGGTGCAATCGCCCACGGGCCACAGGCCGATCCACTGGCCGGGCATCCCGTGCTCGGCGGCGTGGCGGATGGCGCTGAAGTTGCGCCTGCTTTTCAGCGTGCCGCCCGTGAGCCCGGGCGCCTGGCGGCCGTAGCAGGCGTGGGCTTCGTCCAGCAGGGCCCCGGCCAGCGCGAGCATCTCCTCCGCGCCGGCGCAGGCGTGTTCATACTGGCAGCCGGAATAGTAGACGCGGGGGCCCTCGCCCGCGCGCGGGTCAAGGTAGTCAAACACCAGGTGGCGGCTGTATTCTTCGCCGCCCAGCGCCTGCGCGGGCGGCGCGCAGAAATACCCGGTGTAGCCGTCCGGGTGCGGGGCCAGGTCTTCTTCGGCAAGCCCCAGCGCGGCCAGCGCGCCGGGCTTCGGCAGGCCGTACAGCGCCTCGTTGGCGGCGATGGCGTCGGCGTTCAGCAGCGCCGCCGGTTCCGGTGCGGGCTCCGGCGCGGGCTGCGCTGGGGTGTGCCGCGGCAGCGCCTGCGCCAGCACCAGGCACAGCAGCAGCGCGAGCGTCAAGCACAGCGGCAGCGTCAGGCGGCTGGCCAGCGGGGTGGGCTCCACATACTCACGGGTCGTCATGGTTGAGCACCTCCTTTTCGGGCAGGGGCGGGGCAAACGTGCAGGCGAGGAATTCTTTCAGCAGCGGCCGGTCCCGCAGGGTCTTGTAATACGCGCCGAAGGACAACGCCTGCACCCCGGCCAGCGGCACGCGCGCCAGACCCGGCAGCACCGCGCCCGGCAGCAGCGGCAGAACGGCCGTGCCGTACCCGGCCGCCGCCAGCGCGGTCAGCGCTTCGGTCGAATCACAGATATGCAGTGCGTCGGGGGCGTGGCACCCACGCCCAGCTGCTCGAAAAGAAAGGCCGCTACTATCAGCTGTACACCGGCCACGCCATCGGCGCATAAGCGCAAGTAAAAACCAGACGGCCCGCGCAGGGGAACCCCCGGCGGGCCGCTTTGGCTGTTTGCCGCCTGCGGGTCCTTACTCTGCGGCCGCCGCGTCGACAAGTTCCTGCCAGCGCTCGAGCGTGGCGGGGTCGTTGCGGTCGGCGTTGAAGGTGTACAGCAGCTGCACGGATGCCGTGCCGTCGCCAAGGCCGTCCAGATGCAGCTCGAACCGCGTCCATTCGCCTGCAAGCCAGGTGTCGAACAGCCGGGCCGCGCCGCCTTCGCGCACGCCGTCCAGCGCGCCTTCATAGGTCAGGCTGTAGCTGGCGCCGGGGTAGGTCGTCGGCTCGCCGTACAGCTCGGTCGCCTCCGGCATCAGCTGCTCGGCCAGCGCGGCGGCCTGGGCGGCTTCGCCCTGCCACCGGTACTGCCAGGCATAGAAGATGTTGGCCGTGAAGTCGAACTGCAGGTTGGCGGCCCACTCAACGCCGCCGCGCGTGACCGGCGCGTTGAGGTCGTAGGCGGACAGCGTCTCGTTGTAGGTCACGTCCGCTTCGCTCAGGCCGAACGCCGCCAGCGTCTCGGCCAGCGGCTTGCCGTATACGGCCTCGCGCCCGGCCACCGTCTCGGTGTCCAGCAGCGTCGTTTCGGCGGCGGGGGTCTCGGCGGAGGAGGCGCTGCTTTCGCCGCCGTCCGGGGCGCTGGGGGAGGCGGCGCTGTCGCGGCAGCCGCCCAGCGGCAGGGCGGCCAGGGCGGCGCACAGCAGCAGGGCCAATGTGCGGATACCGTTGCGTGTCTTTTTCATCGTGCATACCTCCTGTACCAGTGTGCGCTGCGCCGCCGGGCCAACCGTGGGAAAAAGCAAAACGGGCGGCGCCTTTTGTACAGTATAGCATGCGCACCCTTGGCCCGGAAAGAGAAAACGGCGTTTCTTAGTCGAATCTTAGCCGCGCGGCCGCCCCCTTGCGTTCCGGCGGGCAAGCTCTTATAATGGAAGGCAGCGAAAGCACCACAGCCCGCACAGGGCCGAAGGAGGCAAAGATGCAATACCGCAATGATAAGACCGGCCGCCCGCTGAGCGTGCTGGGCTACGGCTGCATGCGCTTTACGCGCAAGGGCGCGGGCATCGACCTGGACAAGGCCGAGCGCGAAGTGATGGCGGCCATAAACGCCGGGGTCAACTACTTTGACACCGCTTACATCTACCCGGGCAGCGAAGCCGCGCTGGGCGAGATCCTAGAGCGCAACCACTGCCGCGACCGCGTCTGCATCGCCAGCAAGCTGCCGCAGTACCTTGTGCGCGGCGCGGGGGACTTTGAGCGCTATTTTGCCGAGGAGCTGCGCCGCCTGCGCACCGACCATATCGACTATTATCTCATGCACATGCTGACCGATGTCGAAAGCTGGCGCAAGCTCGAAGCCGCGGGCGTGCGGCAGTGGCTGGCCGAAAAGAAAGAGGCCGGGCAGATCGGGCAGGCGGGGTTCAGCTTCCACGGCTCGACCGCGATGTTCGAGCGCCTGCTCGACTGCTATGACTGGGATTTCTGCCAGATCCAGTACAACTATATGGACGAAAACAGCCAGGCCGGGCGCGCCGGGCTGCAGGCGGCGGCCGCGCGCGGCCTGCCGGTCATCATCATGGAGCCGCTGCGCGGCGGCAAGCTGGTCACGCTGCTGCCGGAAGGCGCGCGCCGCCTGTTTGCCGCCAGCCCGCGCGGCTGGACCCCGGCCGAATGGGCGCTGCGCTGGCTGTGGGACCAGCCGGAAGTGACCTGCGTTTTGTCCGGCATGAACAGCGTCGAGATGGTGGAGGAAAACTGCCGCATTGCCGACGCTGTGCGCCCGCACACGATGCAGCAAAGCGACTTTGCGCTGCTGGAACAGGTGAAAACCGAGATCGCCCGCGGCGTCAAGGCCCCCTGTACCGGCTGCGGCTACTGCATGCCCTGCCCCAAGGGCGTCGATATCCCCGCCGCGTTCCGCTGCTACAACGAGATGTACACCGAGAAAAAGGGCACCGGCCGCCGCGAATACTGGCAGGTCGTCTCGCTGCGGCGGGAACCGGCCTTTGCGACCCAGTGCGTCGGCTGCGGCCGCTGCGAGCAGCACTGCCCGCAGCACCTGCCCATCCGCGCGCTGCTCAAACAGGCCGACAAAGCCCTGCGCCCCTGGCACTACCGCCTGGCCGGTTGGGTTTCCCGCAAGTACCTTTTCAGCGGGGTGAAGGGGAGAGGGGAAAATTAGGAATGAGGAATGAGGAATTGAATGGGGGGAGAGGTGAGCGGCCAACCGGTTGGTTTGCAACATGAAGTTTGCTCGTAGGGGCGGGATTCATCCCGCCCGGACAACCCTGCGTCGCCGCGAACGCCCCGGGCGGATATGGAATCCGCCCCTACAATGGGTTTTCCGCCGGGCGGGCATCCGGCCTTCCCGTGTGGCCGGTCGTTGCCGGAAGGCATGTAGGGGAGGGGCATGCCCCTCCCGCAAATCCCGCGCTGGAAACACGCGGACTTCCCGGTATATGCGGAACCTATAAAATGACCGTAGGGCGG
>MHCFR05601__coassemble_2382_pt1 | contig 8129 bp, 7 predicted proteins | sample MHCFR05601__metabat2_high_PE_011 | metagenome-assembled genome bin MHCFR05601 | reverse complement strand
GGAAAATACAATCCCCGCGGTGCACCGTAGGGGCGGATTCCATATCCGCCCGGTTCGCGGCGGCGCGGGGTTTGCGGGCGGGATAAATCCCGCCCCTACAGGCAAATTTTGTGTTTCAGGCAAACCGGGCGGCCGCGATGTTTGCCCCGGTTTGCAGGGGAGGGGCATGCCCCTCCCCTACATGCCGTCCGGGAACGACCGGCCAAACGGGATTGCCGCGGCCGCCCGGGCGAACGTAGGGCGGGATGCCCTCGTCCCGCCAGGCCCCGCGGCGGCGTGAATGTTCCCGGTTTTGAATCGTCAACGGTGCGGCGGGCGTGAACGCCCGCCCTACGGACCCAGGGAAACACGGCGGCCACCCGGGAAAATACAATCCCCGCGGTGCACCGTAGGGGCGGATTCCATATCCGCCCGGTTTGCGGCGGCGCGGGGTTCCGCGGGCGGGATAAATCCCGCCCCTACGGGCAAATTTTACGTTTTGGGCCACCAAAACGCCCCCGACAGCACGCCCCCCTAATTCCTCATTTCTCATTTCCTCACTCCCCGTTTTCCTCCCCCCGCAGCGCATACCCCACACCGTGCACGGTGCGGATCTTGTCCGCCCAGCCGAGCTTGCGGCGCAGGCGCTGGATGTGGGTGTCCAGCGTGCGGGTGGTCTCGGCGGCGTCCTCGTCGCCCCAGACCGCCTCGTACAGGTAGCTGCGGTAGAGCACATGCCCGCGGTTGCGCAAAAGGATCAGCAGCAGTTCGTACTCCCGGGGCGTCAGCGCCACCGGCGCGCCGCCGCGGCGCACCTCGCAGGCGGCAGTGTCCACCGTCACGTCCCAGGCGTGCAGCGCCAGCGCGCCGCGCCCGGCGCGGCGCAGCACGCTTTCGACACGGGCCACAAGCTCCGCCGGGTCGAACGGCTTGACGATGTAATCATCCGCACCCATGTGCAGGCCCTTGACCTTGTCGGCCGTTGTGCCTTTGGCGGTGATAAAGACAACCGGCATCCCGCCCGGCCGCAGCCAGCGCAGCAGGTCGTAGCCGTCGACGCCGGGCATCATGATATCCAGCAGCACAAGGTCGAACGGCTCGCGCTCCAGCAGGTCGGCGGCCGCGGCGCCGTCGGTCACGGCCACACAGTCGTACCCCGCCCCGGCCAGCGTGCGGCGGATCAGCTCGGCGATGGCCGCTTCGTCGTCCACGATCAGGATCGGTTTCATACAAACGCCTCCTTCTTGCTTCTATTATACAGGATAGCCGTAAATGCGTCCGGTTTGTTTCCGCGGGCGCAAAAATGAATGGTTCCGGTAAATTTTAGCACAAGCCCCTGTCATTATTTTACAGTAAACCGGCCCGCCTGCGTTGAACGCCGCGGCGTTTTTGGGGTGCGCCCGTCCGCCTTTGACGTTTCTTCGTCTGTTTTTTCCGAATCGAAATTTAACGGCGGTTTTACCGTAGCATGGACGACACCGCGCGGCCGGATGGTTTATGATACATGGCAGACGCGGCCGGTAAAACGCGGCCGCGCATGTGACAAGGGGGAAAAGTTAATATATGGCAGAGATCGTTCTCAAAGACGTATGCAAGGTGTTTGAAAAGAACCAGTATGCGGTCAAAGATTTCTCGCTGCACATCCGGGACGGCGAATTCATCGTCTTCGTCGGGCCGTCCGGCTGCGGCAAATCCACCACCCTGCGCATGATCGCCGGGCTGGAGGACATCAGCAGCGGCGAGCTGTGGATCGACGACGAGCTGAGCAACTACACCGAGCCCGGCCAGCGCGACCTTTCGATGGTGTTCCAGAGCTACGCGCTGTACCCGCAGATGTCGGTGTACGACAACATGGCGTTTTCGCTGTCCGTGCGCAAGGTGCCCAAGGACGAGATCCGCCAGCGCGTGACCCAGGCGGCCGAGATGCTGGGCATCACAAGCCTGCTGGACCGCCGCCCGGCGGCGCTTTCCGGCGGGCAGAAGCAGCGCGTGGCCATCGGCAGCGCCATCATGCGCAAGCCGCGCGCCTTTTTGATGGATGAGCCGCTGTCCAACCTGGACGCCAAGCTGCGCACCCACATGCGGGTGGAGCTGGCCGAGCTGCACCACAAGCTGGGCACCACCTTCATCTATGTCACCCACGACCAGGTCGAGGCGATGACGCTGGCCGACCGCATCGTGGTGATGAAGGCGGGCATCGTCCAGCAGGTGGCCGCGCCCGAAGAACTGTACAACCGCCCGGCCAACCTGTTCGTGGCCGGTTTCATCGGCTCGCCCGCAATGAACTTCATGCCCGGCACGGTCCGCAAAGCGGACGGCTGCGCCGAGTTTGTGACCAACGCGGGCCAGGTGTTTGCGCTGACCAACCGCCAGGCCGACGTGCTGCTGCCCGCCTATGCGGGCAAGGCCGTCACGCTGGGCATCCGCCCGGAGGACCTGACCGCGCGCCCCGCCCGCCCGGGCGGGCATTACGCCAGCATGAGCGGCAGGGTCACGGCCTGCGAGGGGCTGGGGCACTACGCCATCCTGCACCTGCTGAACGGCGACGGCGAGTTTGCCGCCCGCGTGGAACCGGCCGACGCCGCCGAGCCGGACACCGAAAAGACCCTCTGCCTGGATATGGCCGCCGCGCATTTCTTTGACGGCGAGACCGGGGAAAACATCTTCTTTCAGTGGAGGAATGACGCATGAAATCATTTGCGGAAAAACTGCGCGGGGTCAGCCCTTACGCCTACCTGATCCCCTGCTTCGCCGTGTTTGCGGTGTTTTTGTTCTATCCGTTTGTCAAGACCATCTACCTGAGCATGTTTTTGACCGACAAGCTCGGCAACGCCAAAATTTTTGTCGGGGCTGAAAACTACATCGACCTGCTGACCTCCGAAAGTTTTTACAACAGCATCGTCGTCACGCTGATCTTTGTGGTCATCGTCGTGTTCGGCAGCATGCTGCTGGGGCTTGTGGCGGCGGTGCTGTGCAGCAAGACCTTCCCCGGCATCCGCGCGTTCAGCACCTCCTATGCGCTGCCGATGGCCATCGCCTCCAGCGGCGCGGCCATGATCTTCAAGGTTATTTTGAACCCCACGATCGGCCTGTTCAACAAGATCACCGGCCTGGAAATCAACTGGATCAGCGACCCGCGCTACGCGCTGATCTGCGTGGCGGTGCTGACCGCCTGGCTCAACAGCGGCATCAACTTTTTGTATTTCTCCGCCGGGCTTGGCAACATTGACGAATCCATCTACGAGCGCGCCTCGGTGGACGGCGCGAACAGCGTGCAGAAGTTTTTCCGCCTGACGCTGCCGGGTTTGAGCCCCATCATGTTCTACACGCTCGTCGTCAACATCATCCAGGCGTTCCAGTCCTTCGGCCAGGTCAAGATTTTGACCCAGGGCGGCCCGGGCGAATCCACCAACCTGATCGTCTACTCGATCTACCGCGACGCGTTTTTCAACTATAAATTCGGCAGCGCCGCCGCCCAGTCGGTCATCCTGTTCCTGATCATCATGGCGCTGACGCTGGTCATGTTCAAGATCGAAAAGAAGGGAGTCAAATACTGATGGATACCACCGCCGCACTCAAAAAGAACCCCGGGCTGACCATCAAGCGCGGCAGCCACACCAAAGAGGAGCTGGAAGCGCTGCACCGCCGCATGGGCGAAGCCGCGCTGCGCCGCCGCCGCGCGCGCACCGGCGTGCTGCTTGTGCTCAACATTTTCATGGCGCTGTTCATTTTGTTCCCGCTGCTGTACGCGGTCAGCGTTTCGCTGATGCCGGGCAGCGAGCTGTTCACGATGGAGATGAACCTGTTGCCCAAACACCCCGACGCATCCAACTATCTGCGCGCCTGGACCCAGGTACCGCTGGTGCGGTTCATCCTGAACTCGTTCCTTGTGTCCGGCTGCATCACGCTGGGCCAGATCATCACCTGCTCGCTGGCGGCGTTCGCGTTCTCCTTCCTGGAATTCAAAGGCAAAAACCTGCTGTTCATGCTGGTGATGGCAACGATGATGGTCCCCGGAGAAGCAACCATCATCTCCAACTATCTGACCGTGAGCCAGATGGGCATTCTGGACAGCTACCTTGTGCTGATCCTGCCCTCGCTGACCTCCGCCATGGGCATCTTCCTGTTCCGGCAGTTTTACATGACCTTCCCCAAATCGCTGTATGAATCGGCCAAGCTGGACGGCTGCGGCAACCTGCGGTTCATCGCCAGCATCCTGCTGCCGCTGACCAAGTCCGCCATCGGCGCGATGTCGGTCTATACCTTCATCAACGCCTGGAACATGTACATGTGGCCGCTGCTGGTCACCGGTTCGGAGGAGATGCGCACCGTGCAGATCGGCATCAGCATGCTGGACAACACCGACGCCCAGTCCATCACGCTGATGATGGCCGGTGTGGTCTCGGTCATCATCCCCAGCATGGTCATCTTCATCGTGGGCCAGAAACAGCTGATCCGCGGCATGTTCTCCGGCGCCGTCAAGGGCTGATTTTCCCGCTATCCCGGCGTTATTGCGCCGTTGGTATAGAATCACAGGCAAAAACAAGCTATAATAGAGGAGTGTGCAAGTATATGCAGAACAAAAAGATCCTGGCCGGTCTGCTGGCCGCCGCAATGGCCGCCATGCCCCTGGCGGGCTGCGGCAGCACCGGTTCGTCCGCCGCGACGGATACCTCCACCGCGTCTGAGACGTCCGCCGCGTCCGAAGCGTCCGGCCTGATCGGCGACGATTTCACCACGCTGGACACAAACGGCACGAACATCACCTTCTGGCATTCGATGGGCGGCGTCAACGGCGAAGCCATGACCTATCTCGTCGACAAGTTCAACGCCGAGAACGAATACGGCATCACGGTGGAAGCCGTCTACCAGGGCAGCTACGACGACGCGATCAACAAGCTCAAGAGCGCGCAGATCGGCAACATGGGCGCCGACCTTGTGCAGATCTACGACATCGGCACCCGCTTCATGATCGACTCCGGCTGGGTCGTGCCGATGCAGGACCTGATCGACGCCGCCGGGTATGACTTGAGCCAGATCGAGCCCAACATCGCCGCCTACTACACCACCGACAGCGGCCTGTACTCGATGCCGTTCAACTCCTCCACCCCGCTGCTGTACTACAACAAGGACATGTTCGAGGCCGCCGGTATCACCGAGATCCCGACCAGCCTGGATGAGATCGCCGAAGTGGGCGACGCGCTGCTGAGCGACGGCGGCGCGCAGGAAGTGCTGGCCATGAGCGTGTACGGCTGGTGGTTTGAGCAGTTCCTGTCCAAGCAGGGCGCGGCCATGGTCGACAACGACAACGGCCGCACCGCCCCCGCCACCAAGGTCGTGTTTGACGAAAACGGCGCGGCGCTGAACATCCTGGAAGCCTGGATGGACCTCAACGAAGGCGGCTGGGCTCCCAATGTCGGCCGCAGCGGCAGCGACACCGCCACCACCGACTTCACCTCCGGCAAAGCGGCGATGATGCTGGGCAGCACCGCCTCGCTCAAGCAGGTGCTGCAGGACACCGGCGACTCGTTTGAAGTCGGCACTGCCTACTACCCGGCCGTGCACACCGGCGACGAGGGCGGCGTGTCCATCGGCGGCGGCTCGCTGTGGGCGCTGAACAACAACGACCCGGTCCGCCTGGCCGCCACCTGGCGCTTCATCGAGTTCATGATCTCGCCCGAATCCCAGGCGTACTGGAACGCCCAGACCGGTTATTTCCCGGTCACGACCGCCGCGGCCGAGGAGGAGGTCTATAAGCAGAACATGGAGCAGTATCCCCAGTTCCAGACCGCCATCGACCAGCTGCACGACACCGCGCCCGAATACACCGGCGCGCTGCTGAGCGTATTTCCCGAGTCCCGCCAGATCGTGGAGACCGAGATTGAGGAGATGATCACCGGTTCCCAGACGCCGGAAGATGCGCTGGCCGCCATTGTCGAGCAGGTCAACGAATCTATCGAGACGTACAACCTCATCAACGGTTAAAGCCGTACCCCCTGCCGGGAAAGCCCTGCGGCTTTCCCGGTTTTTGGTTTTGCGGCAGCCGCAGGCCGCCGCGAAACCTTATCGGAACTCTAAACTCTGAACTCTCAACACTTGAGAGAAACTCCAAATTTGAGGAAGGACGGAACGCATATGACAACCCCCAAAGTTTTCGCGCACCGCGGCGCAAGCGCCTATGCGCCGGAAAACACGCTGCCCGCCTTTGCGCTGGCCGCCCGCCAGGGCGCGGACGGCATTGAGCTGGACGTGCACCTGTCCAAAGACGGCGAGCTGGTGGTCATCCACGACGAAACGCTGGACCGCACCACCAACGGCACGGGCGCGGTCAAAGACCGCACGCTGGCCGAGCTGCAGGCGCTGTGCGCCGACAACGGCATGTCCGGCTTTGCCGGCGCGCGCATCCCCACGCTGCGCGAGGTGCTCGAGCTGGTGCGCCCGACCGGCATGCTTGTCAACATTGAGCTGAAGACGAGCCTTGTCTGGTATGAGGGCATCGAGGAAAAGACGCTCGCGCTTGTCGAGGCGCTCGGCATGCAGGAGCGCGTCATTTATTCTTCGTTCAACCACTACAGCATCGAGCGCGTGCGCCAGCTGGCCCCGCAGGCGCAGACGGCCTATCTCTTTGCCGATATCATCTGCGATGTGGAAAAGTACGCCGCCGCCCACGGCGTGGGCGGGCTGCACCCGGGGCTGTGGAACGTCAAGATGGCGGATTTCCTGCATACCTACCTCGCCAGCGGGCTGGCCGTGCGCGTGTGGACCGTGAACGAAGCCGACGACCTGCGCTGGCTGCTGGCCGCAGGGGCGGACGTCATCACCAACGCCCCCGCGCGCGCCCTGGCCGTGCGCGCCGCGCTGCAGGGCGGCTGAACGCCGCCGGAGGGACGCCATGGAAAAGCAGCTTTTTCTGCTGGACATTGACGGCACCATCTGCCGCGGCAGCGCCCTGATCCCCGGCGCGCGGGCGTTTTTGCAGCGCATCCGGCAGGCGGGCGGGCAGTATATCTTTATCACCAACAACGCGACCCGCAGCACCGCGGATTACATCGCCTTTTTCCGGGGGCTGGGCGTTGAGACCGGGCCGGAAAACTACCTGACCGCTGCCTATGCCACCATCCGCTATTTGCAGGAGCAGTACGCCGGGCAGGCGATCTACGCGATGGCGACCGATTCCTTTGTGCAGGAGTGCCGCCGCTGCGGCCTGCGCGTGACGGCCGACGCAGCCGACCCGGCCATCGCCTGCGTGCTCGTCTCCTACGACAACCAGCTCACCTATGATAAAATCCGCGACGTCTGCCAGCTTTTGACCACGCGGGAGGTCGGCTACATCGCCACCAACCCCGACCTGGTCTGCCCGGTCGATTTCGGCTACCTGCCCGACTGCGGCGCGATCTGCAACATGATCGAAGCGGCCGTGCACCGGCGGCCGCTTTTCCTGGGCAAGCCGGAACCGGCCATGGTGCGCTATGCGCTGCAGCGCGCCGGCTGCGCGCCGCAGCAGGCGCTGGTGGTGGGCGACCGCCTGTACACCGACATCGCCTGCGGCCGCCGCGCCGGGGTGGACACCGCGCTGGTGCTCAGCGGCGAGGCGACAATGGCCGACGTGCAGCGCAGCGAGCTCAAACCCGACCGCATCTACCCTTCCGTGACCGAGCTCGGCCTTGCCATGCTGCTCGCCGCGCCCGCCGCCACGGCGTAAAGCGGGGGGCGGGACGCCGGGGGCGAAACCGCCGCTGTATTTCAGCCGTAACAACCCAAAAAGGGCAAACCCGCCGTTTCTGCGCGGGTTTGCCCTTTTTTGTTTGATTGACGCCGTCTGAACCGGAACAAAAGCGATATTCCCTATTTTTAGCGGCATTTCGTCTGGAAGAATCATTTTAATCTGTAATAGCAGATGTTCTTTCCGGCCCCCTCCCGTTTCAGTTCGCCGGAGGCCACCAGTTTCCGCAGCGCCCCTTCGATGGAGCTGATACTGAGCGAAGGGCAAAGTTCCCGGATGTCCTGCTTCGTAAACCGGCCGATTTTCTCCATGGTCGCCCGGCGCACGGTCTCCAGGGCAGGGAGTTTGGTCTCCACCAGAGCAAAGCGATCCTCAAAATCCTTGTAGGCGGAAAGAATGGTCCCCAGCAGATACTTGATGAACGGAA
>MHCFR05601__coassemble_2373_pt1 | contig 8170 bp, 7 predicted proteins | sample MHCFR05601__metabat2_high_PE_011 | metagenome-assembled genome bin MHCFR05601 | reverse complement strand
TACAATTATACGGCGCTGCCAGCGCGCTGCCCCGCAGCCGCCCGCCCGGGCGCCGGTCTCGCAAACAAAAGGAGGTTCGGCTTGTGATCACAAAAGTCAATCCTTATGGGCATATCTCCCTGACCAACGATTACTTCTCCGGTCTGGTCGCGCAGGCGGCCAGGCAGTGCTACGGCATCGCCGCCATGGGCGAAACCCCGCCGGCCAACAAGGTGCGGCAGACCCTGCGCAACGGCAGCCTGCCGGAAAAGGGCGTCACGGTCTCCCAGCAGGACGGCCGCCTGGTCATCACGCTGCACATCAAGGTCGGGTACGGGCTCAACATCGCTTCGATCACGCAAAGCATCACCCACCGCGTACAGGACGAAGTGGAACGCGCCACCGGGCTCAAGGTCGCGCGGATCGACGTGTTTGTGGATGATATCATCTCCGACTGACCGCCCCTTCGGAAAGATGTAAGACAATGAGGTGTTAAGAACCATGATCAACGGTAAGACTCTGCGCGACGCCATCCTCTCCGGCGCCCACAACATTTCCAACCAGCGCACCCGCGTCGATGAGCTGAACGTTTTCCCGGTGCCGGACGGTGATACGGGCACGAACATGAGCATGACCATCGGCGCGGCCACCCAGGAGCTGGAAGCGCTGCCCGATACCTGCACGGTCGCGGAGGCCGGCAAGGTGGCGGCCTCCGCCATGCTGCGCGGCGCGCGCGGCAACTCCGGCGTCATCACGAGCCTTTTGTTCCGCGGCTTCTCCAAGGCGCTGCAGGGCAAGCAGGAAGCGGAGGCGGCCGACCTGGCCAAAGCGCTGCAGATGGGCGTGGAAGCCGCTTACAAGGCGGTCATGAAGCCGACCGAAGGCACCATCCTGACCGTCACCCGCCTGGCGGCCGAAGCGGCCGCCGCCTCCACCGCCACCGAGGTCCCGGCCCTGTGGGCCGAAGTCATGGCCGCCGGTCAGGCCGCGCTGGAGGATACCCCGAACCTGCTGCCGGTGCTGAAAAAGGCCGGTGTTGTGGACGCGGGCGGCCAGGGCATCCTGATCGTGTTCGAGGGCATGCAGCAGGTCTTTGACGGGCGCGGCATGGTCAAGAGCGAAGAAGTCGCCCCCAAGCCGAAGCTGAACAGCGACGCTGCGGGCAAGGGCGTTTTTACCGACGACCTGATGAAGGTCGAGGACATCAAGAACGGCTACTGCACCCAGTTCCTTGTCCACAAGGCCCCCGGCGCCAGCATCGCCAAGCTGCGCGCCTTCCTTGAGTCCAACGGCGATTCGGTCGTCGTCATTGAGGATGACGACGTCGCCAACTGCCATGTGCACACCGCCGACCCCGGCGTTATGCTCAGCGAGGCGATCAAGTACGGCTACCTGACCAACTTTAAGATCGAGAACATGCATGAGCAGTTCCTGGCCCGCCAGAAACAGGGCAAGAGCCTGGAAAAACAGGCCGCCGCCGAAGAAAACGCAGCGGCTGGGGAAGAGTTCGTCTATGCCGCCGTCGACCCGGAGCGCCCCTACGGCTTTGTGGCCGTGGCCGCGGGCGAGGGCCTGCGCGCCGTCTTTGGCGATCTGGGCGTGGACGCTGTCGTGTCCGGCGGGCAGACGATGAACCCGGCCACCGAGGATATCCTCGCCGCCATCCAGAGCGTCCCGGCCCAGACCGTGCTCGTTCTGCCCAACAACAAAAACATCATCATGGCGGCGGAGCAGGCGCAGAAGCTCGCCGACCGCAAGGTGCTGGTGCTGCCCACCCGCACGGTGCCGCAGGGCATGACCGCCATGCTGAACTTTGACCCCGAGGCCAGCGCCGAGGACAACGCCATCAACATGATGGCGGCTGCCGAGAAGGTCGCCACCGGCCTTGTGACCTATGCGGCGCGCGACAGCGAGTTTGACGGCAAGCCGATTAAAAAAGGCGAGATCATGGCGCTGGAAAACGGCAAGATCGTCGCCACCGGCTCCGATATCACCAAGATGACCTACCGCCTGGCCCGCAGCATGAAGAAGAAGGACACCCAGTTCATCACGGTCATCTCCGGCTGCGATGTCAGCAACGAAGACGCCGAGCACACGGCGGAACTGGTCAAGAGCAAGTGCGGCGGCAACATCGAGGTCAGCCACATCAGCGGCGGCCAGCCGGTGTACTACTACATGATCAGCGTGGAGTAACAAAAACGCCCGCTCTATCACCAACCGCAGGACGAATTTTGGCAGCGCTGCCGGGTTCGTCCTGTTTTTGTAAAAGCGGCCCGTTTCAAAAAAAGCAGGGAAGGGGGGCTTCCATTGCCGCCGTTGGACGGTTCGATCCAATATCTCAAGGGCGTGGGGCCCTCGTTTGCCAAAAAGTTTGAAAAGCTCGGCATCCGCACCGTGCGGGACCTGCTTCTGCACTACCCGCGCCGCTATATCGACTATACGCAGCCGTACACCGTCTCGTCGGCGCCGTTTGACGTCGACTGCTGTGTAAAAGCCACCGTGCTGCAGCGCGAAGGCGACCGCCGCATCAAGGGCGGCCGTGTGCTGACCCGCGTGCTGGCGGCCGACGATTCCGGTACGCTGGCGCTGTCCTGGTTCAACGCCCCCTATGCGGCGCAGAACCTGCGCCCCGGGGAGACTTATTATTTCGAAGGCCGGGTCGGCGGCATGCTGACCCGGCGCGAGATGCTGCACCCGCTTGTGCGGACCGAGGCCGAGGTCGCGGCCAGCCCGCTGCTGCCGGTCTATGCAGCCACCGAGGGGCTGCCCTCCGGCCGCATTGCCCGCTGTGTGGCGTCGGCGCTGGAGGCAGCCGCCGACCTGCCCGACCCGCTGCCGCCCGAACTGCTCACAAAATACCGCATGCCGGGCAAGGCCGAAGCGGTGCGGGCCATCCACGCCCCGCACGATGCCGCCGAGGCGGCCGCCGCGCGCCGCCGCCTGATCTTTGAGGAGCTGTACATCCTGCAGCTGGGCATCTTCCTGCTGCGCAGCCACGGCCGCCGGGCCGCCGGGGCCCCGATGCACCCGCTGGATATGGGGCCGTTCTGGCGCAGCCTGCCCTACGCGCCGACCGGCGCGCAGCGCCGCGCCGCCCGGGAAATCACGCAGGACCTGTGCGGCAAGACGCCGATGAACCGCCTGCTGCAGGGCGATGTCGGCAGCGGCAAAACGCTGGTGGCCGCCGCGGCCATCTGGTTTGCGGCGCAAAACGGCTGGCAGAGCGCGCTGCTGGCCCCGACCGAGATCCTGGCCCGCCAGCATGCGGCCACGCTGGCCGACCGCCTGGAACCCTTCGGCGTCAACGTGACGTTGCTCGTCGGCGGGATGAAAGCGGCCGAGCGCCGCGTGGCGCTGGCCGCCATTGCGGACGGGCGCGCCGGGCTGGTCGTCGGCACCCATGCCGTGCTGACCGATCAGGTCGTTTTCAAAAACCTCGGCCTCGCCATTGTCGATGAACAGCACCGTTTCGGCGTGCGCCAGCGCGGCCTGCTCGCAGGCAAGGCGCAGAGCCCGCACCTGCTTGTCATGAGCGCGACGCCGATCCCGCGCACGCTGGGGCTGCTGCTTTACGGCGACCTGGACATCAGCGTGCTGGACGAGCTGCCCCCCGGCCGCAAACCGGTCAAAACCTGGTTTATCACCGGCAAAAAGCGACGGGACATGTACGGCTTTCTGGATAAGCAGATCGCCGCCGGGCATCAGGTCTATATCGTCTGCCCGGCTATTGAAGAAAACGAGCTGGACGCCGGCATGAAAGCGGTCAAGCAATATTATGCCGAGACCGCCTGCGCCCTGCTGCCAAACCGCCGCGTCGGCCTTCTGCACGGCAAGCTCAAACCCCGGGAAAAGGACGAGATCATGCAGAAGTTCAAGGCGGGGGAGCTGGATGTGCTTGTCTCCACCACTGTCATTGAAGTCGGCGTCGACGTGCCCAACGCCACGGTTATGGTCATCGAAAACGCCGAGCGCTTCGGCCTTTCGGCGCTGCACCAGCTGCGCGGGCGCGTGGGGCGCGGGGCGGCCGATTCCTGCTGCATCCTGATCTCGGACAATGAAAACCAGGCAGTGCGCGAGCGCCTGCATTTCCTCTGCCGCACGGCGGACGGCTTTGCCGTCGCCAGATACGACCTGGAAACGCGCGGCCCCGGCGATTTCTTTGGAGAAGCGCAGCACGGCCTGCCCACTTTGCAGGTGGCCGATCTTGTGCAGGATACGCGCACGCTGCGCGTGGCGCAGGCCGAAGCCAAAGCGCTGCTTGAAACCGACCCCAACCTGGCGGACCCCGCGCACCGCGCCCTTTCGGACGCAGTGGAGCGCCTGTTCGCAACGGCCGGGGCGCTCAACTGACCGCGGTGAAATTTTGCGCCGCCCTTTCCATCGGCCTGCAATTTTGGTATACTAAAACTGACCCGTGGTTTCTTTGGAACCGAGAAACCGTTTTTTTCATTTACAGTGTAAGGAACTGCCCATGCGTTCTGTTTCTCCTGCAAAACTTTTCCGCTGCCTGGCAGCGCTGCTTGCGGCGCTGCTGTTCGCGCTGGGGCTGGCGACCCCGGCGGCCGCCATGTCCGGCTATGACCCGGATTTCACGGTCACGGCCGAGGCCGCCTATGTCGTCAACACCGACACAAACCTCGTCGTTTACGAAAAGAACAGCGAGACGCCGCTGGTCGCTGCCAGCTTGACCAAAATGATGACGATGCTGCTGATGCTCAAGACTTACCAGGATCAGCTGGATACTATCACGGTTACCATGCCGCGCGCCATTGACGATATCCTTTATCCATACAACGCCTCGGTGGCGGACATTCGCCCCGGCGAGACAGTCACGCTGCGCAACTTGCTCTATGCCATGGAGCTGCCCTCCGGCAATGAAGCTGCCTATATGGTCGCTTTTTATATGGGCAATGACGATCCGGACGTCTTTGTACAGATGATGAATGAGGAGGCTGCGGCCATCGGCTGCACCGGCACGACCTTTACCGATCCCTGCGGATTGGAAGAAGGCAATGTGACTACGGCGCGGGATGCTTACTTAATCCTGCGGGCCTTGATGGAGTACGATGCGTATGTAGAAGCGGCAGGTACCTCTACCTACCAAATGCCCGCCAATACGCATCACGAAAGTCCCTATACCATTCAGGCGTCCAATGCGATGCTCAGCAAAAGTTCTTCCTATTACCGCGAATATACGCAGGGCGGCAAGACCGGCAGCCTGGTGGCGGGCTGGCAGAACTTTGCCAGCTGGCACACACAGGACGGCGAGACCTACATCAGCGTGCTGCTGCACAGCCAGGACGCAGCCGATGCCGAAGCCAGCCGCCCCAAACCCGCATTGCGGGAGACCGGCCAGCTGATGGACTGGGCGTTCGCCACCTTCGGTGTGTCGGCGGCGCTGGATACCACCCAGCCCATCTCGGAGCTGCCGGTGCGCTATGCCACCGAGGCCGACACCGTCATGCTCTACCCGGTCGACGATATGATGACGCTGCTCCCGCGGGAGGGCGGCGCCGCCGTCACCGAGCAGACCTTCGACCTGCCCGAAAGCCTGGCCGCCCCCGTCACGCAGGGGGATGTCGTCGGCACCGTTACGCTGTCGATCGAAGGCGAGGAGGTCGGAACGGTCGAACTGATCGCGGGCAGCACGATCTCCCGCAATCAGGTCCTGTACACGATGGCCCGCGTAGGGGATTTTTTCAGCTCCACCTACTTCAGGGTCGTGGTCATCCTGACCATGATCACGGTGGCGGTCTATGCCTTTATCTGGGTGGCGGCCATGCTCATCGCCCTGAACGAGGAAGGCCGCCGCAAGCTCGGAAAACGCTGAAACGATCCCATACCGAAAGGAAGTCTGCGCCATGCTGGATGTACGCCGCAACCTGACCACAATGACAGATTTTTACGAGCTGACCATGTCGGCCGGGTATTTTGAGGAAGGCTACCGCGATAAGATCGCCGTCTTTGACATGTTCTTCCGCCGTGTGCCGGATGGCGGCGGCTACGCGATCATGGCGGGCCTGCAACAGTTCATGGACGCTGTGGACAACCTCCGTTTCACGCCGGAGGATATCGCCTACCTGCGCAGCGCCGGGATCTTCCGCGAAGAATTTCTCGACTACCTCGCCCACTTCAAGCTGCACTGCAATATCTGGGCCATTGAGGAGGGCGTGCCGATCTTCCCGCAGGAGCCCATCGTCACAGTCGAAGGCCCGGCCATCGAATGCCAGCTGCTTGAAACGCTGCTGCTCGTTACCTTCAACCACCAGTGCCTGATCGCGACCAAATCCAACCGCATCGTCCGCGCGGCGGCGGGGCGGCCGGTCATGGAATTCGGCGCCCGCCGCGCCCAGGGGTACGACGCCGCCTACTTCGGCGCGCGCGCCGCGTACATCGGCGGCTGCGGCTCCACCTCCTGCGTGATGGCCGCGCGCGATTTCGGCATCCCGGCGTCCGGCACCATGGCCCATGCCTGGGTGCAGATGTTCCCCAGCGAGTATGAGGCGTTCAAAAAATACGCCGAGCTGTACCCGGACGCCTGCGTGCTGCTTGTGGACACCTACAACGTGCTGCGCCACGGCGTGCCCGATGCGATCAAGGTGTTTGACGAGGTCCTCAAACCGATGGGCAAGCGCCCCAAGGGCATCCGCATCGACTCCGGCGACATTGCGTACCTGTCCAAAAAAGCCCGCCGCATGCTGGACGAAGCCGGTTACCAGGACTGCCCGATCTGCGCGTCCAACAGCCTGGACGAATACCTTGTGCGGGACCTGATCCTGCAGGGCGCGCGCGTGGACAGCTTCGGCATCGGTGAAAATATGATCACGGCCAAGAGCGAGCCGGTGTTCGGCGGCGTGTACAAGCTGGCCGCCGTCAAGGAAGAGGACGGCAGCTATACCCCCAAGATGAAGCTGAGCGAAAGCGCCGAGAAAATGACCATCCCGTGCCTGAAAAAAGTCTGGCGCATCTATGACGAGGACGGCAAGGCCATGGCCGATCTTATCGCCATGGCGGACGAGAGCGTTGAGACCAAACACGGCATCACGCTGTTTGACCCGGTCGAAACCTGGAAGGAGCGTACCTACGTCAACTGTACGGCGCGCTGCCTTTCCACGCAGATCTATTCCCACGGCGAGCGCGTTTACCAGTCGCCAAGCCTGGACGATATCCGCAAATTCTGCAAAGCGCAGGTCAATACGCTGTGGGACGAAGTCAAGCGCTTTGAAAACCCGCACCGCTATTATGTCGACTTGAGCCAGAAGCTCTGGGATACCCGCAGCGCGCTGCTGAAAAAGCTGTCCAAATAATACCTGTTACAAAATGATTACAACACGCCCTCCCTGCACAGACTATGTTCAACAATGGCAGGGAGGGCTTTTTGTATGGCGCACAAAAGCAGGGGGCTGGCGGCCGCCGTGTTTATCCTGGGCGGCGCCGCGTATCTGGGCGTGGAGCTGGCCTGGCGCGGCATGACCCACTGGACCATGTTCTTTGCCGGGGGCCTGTGCCTGTGCGGGCTCTGCCGCCTGGAGCGCAGCGGCCGCCCGCTGGCGCCGCTGGCGCTGCGGGCCACGGGCGGGGTGCTGCTGGTGGAGCTGGCTTTCGGGTTGTTCTGCACGCGGCTGCTGGGGGTGCCAGTGTGGGACTACAGCGGCGAGTGGGGCAACCTGGCCGGGCTGGTCTGCCCCAAATACACACTGCTGTGGTTCCTGCTTTGCCTGTGGCTGCTGGCCGGGCTGCGCGGCGCGCGCTGGGTGGCCTCTGCCGGGGGTACGGGAATAAGGTCCCAAAAACCGGATGTAATTTGCCCGGCTGAGGGCTGAAAGTCCTGTTTATAACCCTGCACTTTCGCTATAATAAAAGCAGAAAAAGCGAAAGGCAGGCGGTACCCATGACCACCCAATTCAAGAACGTGAACGGCCATATCGAAGTGTACGACAGCACGGGCGAGTTCCTTTTCTCCGCCGATACGATGGAGGAGGCGTGGCGCGAACTGTGCGCGTAACGCGGACAAACGCCGACTGCACATGCACATAATAACGAAAATGTTGATAATATACAAATAACTTTTGTAAGTTTGTATAAAGCGCTGCTTGCATTCTGTGTGCACATCGGGTATACTATAGATAAAGAAAGGGGCGCGGAAGAAACGCCCCGCAGCCAAAAGGGGGTTCGCTATAATGAAGCTGCA
>MHCFR05601__coassemble_2205_pt1 | contig 8692 bp, 6 predicted proteins | sample MHCFR05601__metabat2_high_PE_011 | metagenome-assembled genome bin MHCFR05601 | reverse complement strand
CTGGCCCATTTATTAAAAAACGCCCCCGCCTTAGCGGGGGCAAAATTGTGGTGGGCCAGCCAGGGACCACGCCACCCACGCCCTAAAAAACAGTCCGCCGGACTGTTTTTTGCGGCTTACGCCGCCGGGCTTTCAAGTCCTGACTGGCCCATTTATTAAAAAACGCCCCCGCCTTAGCGGGGGCAAAATTGTGGTGGGCCAGCCAGGGACCACGCCACCCACGCCCTAAAAAACAGTCCGCCGGACTGTTTTTTGCGGCTTACGCCGCCGGGCTTTCAAGTCCTGACTGGCCCATTTATTAAAAAACGCCCCCGCCTTAGCGGGGGCAATCTTATTGGTGGGCCAGCCAGGACTTGAACCCGGGACCAAGCGGTTATGAGCCGCCAGCTCTGACCAACTGAGCTACTGGCCCGCACCGGGCGGGAAAGCGGCTTCTATTATACCCGAAAATCCCGCCCGTTTCAAGGGGGCAGTTGGCGCCCCCCCCGGCGCGGGCAGTTCCGCGGGGGCGGCGCAGGCAAAAGCGATTTCGTCCACAACGCGGCCTGCGCGCCGGGGCGCGGTCACGCGTCCTCTTCCAGCTCAAAGTCGTCCGGCAGCAGCAGGGCGAGATCGGCGGCGGGGTCAGCAATCAGGCGCTTGCCCTGGTTGAGGATGGCCTTTTCCAGCACGTTGCGCGCCATGCGGCCGTTGCCGGCCTTGGCGGCGTCGGCTTGCTGGCGGCGGGCGTAGTAGGCTTTCAGCGGCGCTTCGCAGCCCGCGTCCAGCGTATAGCCCTTGCCCTTGGCCTGCAGGGCCGTGATACGCCACAGCTCCTCGGACGTATAGTCCGGGAATTCGATCTGGTTGGGGAAGCGGCTTGCCAAACCGGAGTTTGCCTGCAAAAACTGCTGCATCTCCTTTGTATACCCCGCGAGCACGACGACGAGGTCGTCGCGGTGGTCCTCGATACCCTTGACCAGCGTGTCGATGGCCTCGAGGCCGAAGCTGTCGTCCCGGCTGCGGTAGAGGCTGTACGCTTCGTCAATGAACAGCACGCCGCCCAGCGCGCTCTGGATGACCTGGTTGGTCAGCGGCGCGGTGTGGCCGACATAGCGCCCGACCAGGTCGGCGCGGGTCACTTCGACAAGCTGGCCGCCGCGCAGCGCGCCGATGGCTTTGAGGTATTTGGACAAAATGCGCGCGATGGTCGTTTTGCCGGTGCCGGGGTTGCCGGTAAAGATCATGTGGCGGTTGACTTCGGCCACCGGCAGGCCCTGGGCCTTGCGGCGCTGCTGGGCCTGGACGTTGCCGGCCAGCTCGCGCAGGTAGCTCTTGACCGGTTCCAGGCCGACGATGGCGTCGAGCTCAGCCTCGACGGCCTCGATGTCGCCGCGGTAGGCCTGCGGCAGCAGGGCCAGCAGGTCAAACGGCGCGCCGGAGCCCACGGCGGCCAGCAGGCGGCCGTTTTCCACCCGCAGCGCCACGGCGGTCCCGGCGGCGGGGGCCGGGTCGGTTTCCAGAACATATTCGGCCAGGGCGCGGCGCATTGTGTCGAGATACTGCGCCATCGCGTCCATGCCGCCGGTCTTGCCGTACTGCCCGGCGACAAAATCGCGCACGTCGGCGCCCATCCCCAGCACAAGGCCGGTCTGGCGGCGCGTCTCCTGCGCAAGGCTGTTCAGCCCGCGCGCCGCAATGGCGGCAAGACTTTCGGGCGTGAAGGGCGCGGTGCGGCAGATATCCCCGGCCAGCGCGTCCACAAAGCGCGCGCCGAACGCCTCGGCCAGCGCGTCCTCGCCTTTGGCGGAGAAGAACACGAAGTATTTGCCCGCGGCCTGCAGCTCGCCGACCGCGCCGGGGGCCAGCGCCGTGCCGACGTCGACCAGGATGCCGCGCTGCAGCACATAGCGGTTGGCCAGCGCCAGCGTGCCTTCGGCGGCCAGCGTGGCCAGCATGTTGCGGAAACCGGGCGCGCAGGCTTCGTAGTTGTCAAAGGCGAGCACCTCGGCGTCCGACTGCAGGGCCGAATACAGGTCCTGCAAAAACAGTTTTTCCTGCGCCGGGCCCGGGTAGAGCGAAAGGTCCAGCGTTTCGACCGCGGCGCTGCGCAGGATGCCGCGCGCGGCAAGCTCTTCGGCCACGCAGCGCAGCGTGAAGTGGCGGCCGGTGCCGGGCTGGCCGCACAGGAGCATCAGCCCGCGCGCTTTGTCCGGCCCGGGCGCGCCCATCACAAACGGGCGGCGGAACGCCTTGACGACATCGGCGACGAATTCATCCTGCCCGATGACCCGGGCGCGCACCCGGGCGGCCAGGCCGTCGAACCCGGCGCGCGCGCGGTCCGGCGCGGCGGCCGCGGCGGGCGGCTGCGCCTGCGCGCTGTCCAAAAGCCCGTCGCTGCGCAGGCTGCTGGTCAGTTCGCTGCTCATGCGGCGCACGCTTTCGGCGGTCGCGCCCGCGGCTTTCTGCACGGCGTCCAGCGCTTTGGCGGCCGCGGTCTGGCGTTTCTGCCCGGCGGCCAGCGCGTCCAGCTGCGCCTGCATCTGTTCCAGGCTGCTGCGCGCGTCTTCGCTTTCCCCGGCGGTGCTGCGCTTGCCGCCCACCAGCCCCTGTACCCAGGCGTCGTACTGCTGTTCAATGCTCATCGCTGTTTCCCCCGTCTGCCATCGTAATGCGGTAGAAGTTCTTGGCGCTGCACCCGGCGCGCCCGCCGCCCGCACAGGCGCAGGCGCACGCACAGCTCACGCAGGCGCACGCGCACGCGCAGCCCGCGTTGTGGCCGGAATCGCTTTTGCCCGCGCCGCCCCCGCGGAACTGCCCGCCCCCGGCCTTAAAGCCGGGCGGCGGCGGGGCGGGGCGGTAGCCGGGCGGCGGCGTCAGCCCGCGCGCCAGGTGGATGGTGTGCAGGCCGTTTGTGTAAAAAACCCAGTCGGACGCCGCGCTGCCGAACCCGCCGCGCCAGCGCGGGTGGGAACGTGCCGCCAGCACCAGCGCATACACGGCCAGCAGCACGACGACCAGCGTCACGAAGGCGGGGATCAGGTCCGTCAGCGCGGAGCTCTGCCCGGCGGCGGGCAGGGCGGCGGCCGGGTCAAAGGCGGCGGCCGCGGCGGCGGGCACCCGCACGCGCACGGTGGCGCGCGCATCGTGCCCCAGCGCGCCGAAGCGCCAGACAAAGTAGCCGTCCTCCGAATCGGTCGCGTCGGCGGTCACGCCCTCGTCGGCGCGCCAGCGCACCGTCATCTCGTCGATGCTCAAATCGCTGAACCAGCCGGGCGTGAACACATAGCTGGCCGTGCCATCCTCGTTGAGGGTGTACAGCTGGCTCTGGTGCACGCGGAAGGCGAACTGCACGCGGCTCTCCTGGCCGGAGGCGGCCGCGTAGTCGGGCGGGTAGTAGCGCTTTTTGAAGGTCACGCGCGCAAACGACCCGCCGCCGTCGCCGGAATAGCGCACGCCGGAGACGGTTTCGGGCGTGAGGTTCTCGAAGCTGTCCACCTCGCCGTTGGCCAGGCCGATGCGCACCCAGGACAGCGGTTCTTCGGCGCTGCCGCCGATCACCTCCCAGTCGATGTCATAGGTGATGTCGGCGCTGCCGTCGGCGCGCGGGTCCACCGTGACGGTGTAGCTGCGGATGCGGTCAAGGTCGGCCCTGGCCGGGCACAGCCACGCGGCAGCCAGGCACAAAAGCAGCGCGGCGGCCGCGGCCGCGCACAGGCGCGCGGCGCGGCGCAGGGGGGTCTGCTCGCTCATGGCTTGCCCTCCTTTTGGATCGGGGTGGACCCCAGCGGGCAGCCGGGGCGCATTTTGGCGCTTTGGCGGCGGATGCGGCGGCAGGCCGGCGAACCCCAGATGCGCCGCCACGGCTGGTGCAGGATGTTGCCCAGCGCCGGGCCGCGCAGCCAGCTCTGGCAGGGCAGCACGGTGCCGTCCGGCGCAATGGCCATGTTGGACAGGCACGCCCCGCAGCGCGGGGTCTGCGCAAAGCCCAGCGCGCGCAGCGTGTCGTCGTCCAGCCAGCCGGGGCTTGTGAAATCCAGCTCCATGTCCAAGCGGGCGGCGGCGTCCTGCGCGGTGCGCAGCACGCCGGCCAGTTCATCGGGCGTCAGGCGGGTGGCGCGGCTGGCCGTGCTCTCGGCGCGCCCGGCGGGGATCAGCCCGCTGCAGGTGGCATAGCGCACGCCCAGGCTGTGGGCCAGCGTGAGCGTGGCGGCATAGTCCCGGTTCAGGCTGCACAGCGGCGTGTTGATGCTGACATTGAGCCCCGCCTCCACCGCGCTGCGGATGCCCGCGACGGTGTCCGCAAAACCGGCCGCGCCGACCAGCGTGTTGTGGGTGGCTTCGTCGGCGGAATAGAGCGTGACCTGCACGCTGTCCAGGCTGGCTTCATACAGCTCGCGGCACAGCGCCGGGGTCAGCATGCGGCCGTTGGTGTTCAGGCGGGTCACAAACCACTGCGCCGCGTCCACCAGCTTGACCAGGTCGTGGCGCAGCGTGGGCTCGCCGCCGGTAAAGGTCAGCTGCGGCACCCCGGCGGCGCGGCATTTCTGGATCACGGCCAGCCACTGGTCGGTGTCCAGCTCCTCCACCGCGCCGTAGGGCTGGCGCGCGGCGTAGCAGTGCAGGCATTTCTGGTTGCAGTGCCAGGCCCCGTCCTTGACCATCGCGCTGACAAGCAGGTCGATGCGGTGGGGCGCGGTCATGTGCGGCGCATAGGCCCCCAGGTCCATCGCCTGCACGCCCAGCGGCGGGGTCTGCCCGTGCGCTACGGCGAACAGCGTCGCCATCATGCTCTGCAGATCGGCCGCGATCTGCTCTTTCGGCGTTTTGCGGTAGACGGCGGCGGTCGCCTCCACGGCGGCGCGGGCGGCGGCGTCGCGCTGCTCCGGCGTGAGCGTCTCGCCCTCATGCGCGTGCAGCGCCTCGATGAAGTTGGCCAGCAAGATCGCCCACGACACGCGCAGCGGCAGAATGTCCCGCCCGTTGAGGATGGCGACGAACGGGACCTCCCACACGCGGTGGCGGTTGGGCACAAGGTGGATGCGCACCACGCCGGGCCCCGCGGGGTCCAGCGTGACATGACAGACCTGGTTCAGATGGCGGCGCAAAAACTGCGTTTCCGCCCGGCTCAAAAGAGGCATGGGAGACTCTCCGTTTTTTCAGGGTTGAGGAGGGGGGAAGGCGGGGGAAAATTAGGAATTAGGAATGAGGAATTGAGTTTGGGGGAAGGTCTGCGGCCGACCGGGTAACGCAAACCCCTGTAGGGGACGATGCTCGCATCGTCCCGGGAACCCCGCGCCGCCGCAAGGTCCCGCGGGCGGGATAAATCCCGCCCCTACGAACCGCGGCAAACGCCCGGCCGACCGGGAGGCGCAAACCCATGTAGGGGACGATGCTCGCATCGTCCCGGGAACCTCGCGTTGCCGCAAGGTCCCGCGGGCGGGATCTCCGGCCTAAGAGCCGCCGCTGCGCGGCGGTTGGCCTCCGAAACGCGCCTGCGGGCGCAGTAAATCCCGCCCCTACGAACAATTTTATCGTTCCGGGCCAACCGGAACGGCTGCGGCCACCCGGGCGGCCGTAGGGCGGGATGCCCTCATCCCGCCGCACCCCGCGCTGTCGCGAGGCCCGCGGGAGGGCCATGGCCCTCCCCTACGAACCGCGGCAAACGCCCGGCCGACCGGGAGACGCAAACCCATGTAGGGGACGATGCTCGCATCGTCCCGGGAACCTCGCGTTGCCGCAAGGTCCCGCGGGCGGGATCTCCGGCCTAAGAGCCGCCGCTGCGCGGCGGTTGGCCTCCGAAACGCGCCTGCGGGCGCAGTAAATCCCGCCCCTACGAATGATTTCTGTGCCCCGGGCCAACCGGGCGCCCCGCTTTTACCGCGCGGCCCCCAGCGCTTTCGCCAAAACGAACCGCACGGGTTTGGCCACAATGACCAAAACCGCGCCGAGGGCCAGGCAGGCGGCCGCATACGGCAAAAACCACACGGCCGCGGGCAGGGCAAGGCGGCGGGCCAGCGGCACGGCGACAAGGGTCAAAAACACATGGTGCACCAAAAACACGGCGTAGCTCTGCCGCGCGCACCAGCGCAGCGCCGCCCCCGCCGCACGGGGCCAGCGGTCCAGCGCCGGGCCGCCCAGGCCCGCCAGCGCCAGCACCAGCAGCGCGGCGCACAGCGCCGCAGGCTGCGGCCAGCGCCCCGGCCACGGCAGGGCCGCCAGCGCCAGCACCGCCCCGCCGCCCGCCAACGCAGCCAGCAGGCCCAACCGGCGCGGCGCGCGCAGCACGCGCGCGGCCAGCATACCGCACCAGAACACGAACACCCGCCCCAGCACCGTGTGCGCCGCGTCCCACGGGGGCGGGCAGCACAGCGGCCACGCCAGCCACACCGCGCCCAGCGCGGCGGTGGCCGCCAGGCAGCGGCGGCGGCCGTTCTGCAGCCGCCGCAGCAGCGGGAACAGCAGGTAGATCAACAGCAGGCAGCCCAAAAACCACTCGCCGATCTTGTAAAAGTTCGCGCCCAGCGGCAGCAGGTAGCCGTCCAGCCCCAGCACAGAAAACACGAGCTTCCATTTGGGAATGCCGGCATTGTTGCCGTGCAGCACCTCGCCGTACAAAAACAGCGCCGCAAACCCGACCCAGAAGCACGGGTAGATGGCCAGCGCCCGCCCGGCGTAATACCGGCGGGCGTCGAACCGGCCGCCGCGCCCCCAGCACAGGCTTGCGCCCGAAAGCAGGAAGAACAGCTCGATGCCAACCTCCGCCCCGAACGCGGGCCACGCCGCGCCCGGCAGCAGCCCGGCGGCGGCAAACTCGGCCGCAAAATGGTAGACAAGGATCAGCGCGGTGGCCGCCGTGCGGACCAGGTCCAGCTCCGGCAGGTAGCGGTTTTGTGCGGGCTGGCGGTCCATCCGGCGTCACCTTCTTTGCAGCGGAATACGGGGGTTTAAAGAATTATCCGTATGGATTATACCATAGAATGGGGTCCGCGTCTATTCCCCGCCGCCAGTTTGGCATGTTTTTTGTGCGGGGCCGTCTGCGCTTTTTTTGTGCGCCGCGCCGTACAGCGCGCCCCCGGCTGTCAGCAGAATGTCCGGCTCCAGCACAAGGCCGGGGCGGCCGCCGCGGCGCGCCTCCAGCAAAAACAGCCACGGCGCGGCGTCCGGGCGGCTGCGCACAAAGGCCAGCCGCTTGGGTTCCAGCCCCGCCGCGCACAGCGCCGCGCAGACGCGCGCGAGGTCCGCCGGGCGGTGGCACAGCGCAAACCGCCCGCCAAACCGCAGCGCCCGCGCCGCGCAGGCGGCCACGTCATCCAGCGTGCAGGCCCCTTCGTGGCGGGCGGCGGCGCGGCGGGCGTCCGGGCTGGGCGGGCCGCCGCGGAAATACGGCGGGTTGCAGGCCGCAAAGTCGAACCGGCCGCGCTCCGGCCCCGCCTGGCAGAAGGCGCGCAGGTCGGCGCAGACCGGCGTGATGTGCGCGGCGGCGGGCCCGTTTTCGGCCACGGCCTGCGCGCACAGCGCCGACACCGCGGCGTCCAGCTCCACGGCCGCGCAGGGGCCGCGGTGGCCTTCGTCGTGCCAGCACAGCGCCACAATGCCGCAGCCGCTGCACAAATCAAGCGCCGCCTCGCCCGCGCGCGGGCGCGCGAACCGCGCCAGCAGCAGCGCGTCGCTGCCGAATCCCGCGCCCGGGCCGGTCAGCACCCGCGTGCCGTGGTCAAGTATCTCTGCCGCCATCCGTCTGCCCTCCGCTCTGCGCGTCTGCGATCATTTTTGCCAGCTCGCTGCCGGTTTCCTGCATGCCGCGGCGCATCCATTCAATGACCCAGCCGTACACCATGTACGCCATGGCCGAGCGCAGGTACGCCGCCGCGTTCGGCAGGTCCCGGGTGATGGCGGCGCTTTGCAGGATCGTGTCAAGCACGATGCCGGAAAGCCCCGCCCTGTACAGCTGGCGGTAAAACGCCGCGTGCTGCTTGTAAAAATCGAGCAGGCCGATGAGGAACTCGTTCGGCGCGGCGGCTTCGCGCTGTTCCCATTCACGCTGCCAGCACTGCGTCAGGCGCGCGGCCTCCTGGCGCAGCACATCCTCCTTGCCGGTGAAATTGCGGTAGAAGGACGCCCGCCCCACGCCCGCGCGCGCTGTCAGCGCGCTGACCGAAATGGCGGGAAAGTCCTGCTCCTCCATCATGGCCAGCAGCGCCTGCAGGATCTGGCGGCGGACATAGCTGTTTTTTTGCCGGTTGTTCATCGGATGAAACAAACCCTCCTCCGTTGTCTCATTTTTGCCGGGACAGTTGACTCACCCCGCTTTTGATGATACGCTTGTCTCATCACCTTGTCAAGCGCAGGGCCAGTCGGTCGCCGGTTGGCTCGCCGATGCCGTCGGCGGCGAAGCGAAAGACTACGGGCTGGAGCTGGCCGAGAAGGCGTATTGATTTTGCAAGGCCGGTTTTGGCGGCCCGGCCTGGGCGGCCGCCACGCTTTGCCGGTCGTCCACCATGTTTTTCCCCGCTCCGTAGGGCGGGCGTTCACGCCCGCCGCACCTTGGCGATTTCAAAAATCGGGGCCTCGCGCCGCCGCGGGGTCCGGCGGGATGAGGGCATCCCGCCCTACGTTTCCCCGGACAGTCGCGGCCGTCCCGGTTGGCCCAAAACGCAAAATTTATTCGTAGGGGCGGGATTTACTGCGCCCGCAGGCGCGTTTCGGAGGC
>MHCFR05601__coassemble_1702_pt1 | contig 11763 bp, 13 predicted proteins | sample MHCFR05601__metabat2_high_PE_011 | metagenome-assembled genome bin MHCFR05601 | reverse complement strand
ATTACCTGCGCATAACAAACCGTGTCTGTGTATTGGACACAACGACCGAAAAGGGCGACTAAAATCCGGTAAAAAATCGTAAAAAATGATGAAGGAAACGCACAAGTCGATTGAATTTTTGCGCGCGACGTTTTATAATGTAATTATATTCAAGGTAAACGCAAACTCACACGGGAGGAGCATGCCATGGGCAACCGGGTCAAGGGGCTGGTGCTGGCCGGCGGCGGCGCCAAGGGCGCCTACCAGGTCGGCGCGTATCAGGCGCTGCAGGAAGTCGGCTGGCAGCCGGATATCATCACCGGCACCAGCGTCGGCTGCCTCAACGGTGTCCTCTTCGTGCTGGGCAAGGTCCGCGAGGCCGTTGACCTGTGGAAAAGTCTGGACATCCACGGCGTGCTGGAAGTCCCGCAGTCGCTCGACGCTGAAGGGCTGCGCAGCTTCCTGCTCGGCGTGGTGCGCGGCGGCGGGCTGGACCTGGAACCGCTCGGCGAAACCATCGACCGCTATCTCGATGAAGACGCCGTGCGCGCCGCGCCGGTCCGCTACGGCCTTGTCATGACCGAGCTGAACACCTTGAAGAGCATCCAGTGCCCGATCGAGCAGATCCCCCGCGGCAGGCTCAAGGAATACATGCTTGCCTCCAGCGCCTGCTTCCCGGCGCTGCGCCCGCGCACCATCGACGGCGTCAAATACATCGACGGCGGCTGGCGCGACAATATGCCGCTGGACCTGGCCGCCGCCATGGGCGCGCAGGAACTGGTGGCGGTCGATATCGAGGGCCTGGGCTACAACCGCCCCAACCGCACCGGCCTGCCCACCCGCGTGGTGCGCAGCCACTGGGACCTGGGGCCGATGTTTGATTTTGACTGTGTCCGTGCCGCGCGCAACATTGCGCTCGGCTATCTGGATACGCTGCGCGCGTTTGGCCGCGTGGGCGGCACCGCCTACGCGCTGCTGCCGGACAAAAGCGGTTTCCTGGCAGATTTCGCCGCCGCGTACCAGCGGCTTCTGTCTGCGGCGGTGGCCCGGGCCCCGGCCCTGGCGCTGGCCGAGACCGCGGCCCGCCAGCGCAGCGGCTACCCGCCGCCTTACGCCAAAAACCTGCTGGCCCCCACGCGCGCGGCGGCGGCCCCGCTTGAGATGTCGGCCGAGATGTTCGGCGTCGCGCCGGATATGCCCTACACGCCGCGCATGCTGGCGCTGACGCTGCGCGGCAGCATGGACCGCGACCCGGTCGACCGCTTCCGCATCCTGCTTGGCGAGGAGGACGGCAGCCCCCTGGCCGAGACCGCCCTGGCCGCGGCCGCGCCCGATGATTTTGTCTGCGCGCTGGCCGTCAAGGCGCTGCGCCGGATGCGCGTGATCTGAACGGCCGCCCGGCCGCCAACCACCCCAACGAAACGGAGAGAGCACCTATGCGTATTTTTACAGGAACAACAGCCTCCAGCGGCCTGGCCGTTGGGCCGGTGGTGCGCATCGACCGTGGAATGGTGGGCCTCCACCGCATTGTCAGCGACCCGCACCGTGAGCGCGCCTTGTACGACGCTGCCATCGTGCTGGCCAAGGACGAACTGATGACGCTGCAAAAGCACGCCCAGGCGCAGGAGGACGCAGACATCCTCATGTTCCAGGTCGCGCTGCTCGAGGACGAATCCTTCACCAACGAAATCGGCGATTATATTGCCGCCGGGGCGGGCAGCGCCGCTGCGGTCGAGCGCGCCGAGCGCATTTTTTCCAGCCGCATCCGCAACATTGACGACGACTATCTCAGGGAGCGCAGCGTCGACGTCTGCGACGCCTGCCGCCGGGTGGTCGATATTCTGGACGGGCGGTCCCACCTGCCCCTGCAGCTCAAGGAGCCCAGCATCCTGGCGGCCGATCTGTTCTACCCCAGCGACCTGTTTGCGCTGGACCGCAGCATGATCCTCGGCCTTGTCTCGGAAAAAGACAGCGTCACCAGCCACGCGGCCATCATGGCGCGCGGCATGGGGGTGCCCGCGCTCTGCCGCGTGGGCGAAGGCGTGGCGTCCGCCGCCGACGGCCACCGCGCCGTGCTGGACGGCGAAGGCGCCACGCTGACGGTGGACCCCACCGCCGAACAGGCCGCCGAAGCCCGCCGCCGCCAGATCCAGCTGGTGCGCAGCCGCGCGCGGCCGGACCCGCTGGCCGCCCGGCCCAGCCGCACGCGGGACGGCACGCCGTTCACGATCCTCGGCTCGGCCAACTCCAGCGCGCCGGATGAGATCCGCGCGGCCGTGGGTGGCGGCGCCAACGGCGGCATCGGTCTGGTCCGCACCGAATCCATGGTCATCAACCGCCTTGACGAGGAACGTCAGACCGCCGAATACCGCTCCCTGCTGGAAAACGCGGGCGGCTGGCCGGTTGTGGTGCGCCTGTGTGACCCCGGCGCCGATGACGGCGCGCCCTGGGTCAAGACGGTCCAGACGCTGACAGCGCGGGATTCGCTCTACGCCACCCAGATCCGCGCGCTGCTGCGCGCGGCGCAGTACGGCCCGCTCTGCGTTGTGGCGCCGATGATCTGCGGCGTGCAGGGCTGGGATGAATTCACCAAAAACGTGGAGCTCTGCAAAGCGCAGCTGCGCGCCGCGGGCGTCCCGTTTGCGGAGAACATGCCGCTCGGCTGTATGGTCGAAGTCCCGGCCACCGCGCTGGAAGCGGGGGAGATCATTGAGCACGGCGCCGCGTTTTTGTACATCGACCTGGACGACCTGGCCAACTTTGTCTACGTTCAGCCGCAGAATGAGCGGGAGGAGCGCCGCAAGGCCGACCTGCCGGTCGTCAAGCGCCTGGTGCGCGATGTGCTGGATATCGCCGCGGCCCACAACACCGACGTGGCGCTGTGCAGCATCCCGCTCGATCAGCTGGACGCCATGCCGGACTATATGCGCCTGGGCGCGCGCAGCTTCTGCGTTGAAAACGCCTGCATCGCCCCGCTCAAGGCAAAGCTGATGGAGTTGGACCTTTCCGGCCAGCGCGGCCGCGAAGCCTGAACAACAAGAACACCAAACAAAAGCAGAGGCCCCGGCGGGACCTCTGCTTTTTTCTTGCCGGTTTACCGGTTGCCGGGCAAATGTCCGGCCAAACGAGGCGGCCGCGGCCACCCGGACGTCCGTGCGGCGGCGTAAAGTTTCGCGGGCGGATATGGAATCCGCCCCTGCGGCCGAAGGAGGAGGTGCAGACACCGGGAAAATGCAAGCCTTGCAATATTACAAACCCCTGTAGGGGACGATGCTTGCACTGCGCCCGCAGGCGCGTTTCGGAGGCCAACCGGACCGCAGGTCCGGCTCTTAGGCCGGAGATCGTCCCGGGGAACCCTGCGGCGGCGTGAACATCCGCGGGAAGACCATGGCCCTCCCCTACAAACCCGGGCAAATGTCCGGCCAAACGGGGCGGCCGCGGCCGCCCGGGCGTCCGTAGGGCGGGATGCCCTCATCCCGCCGCACCCCGCGGCGGCTCCCTCGATAACCTGGGGAATGGGGTTCAAATTTCAAAGGTTCTTCTGCATCAAAACCTCGCTGCGGTAGCTGCCGTCCGCGAGCTTGTACGCGCGGGGAATTTCGCCCACCGGGGCAAAGCCAAACTTCTCATACAGCCGCCGCCCGCGCTCGTTGCCCTCCATATAGGCAAGCTCGACGATCTCGACGCCGCGCTGCCGGGCCAGGGCCAGGAACTGCTCAAACAGCGCCGAGCCAATGCCCAGCCCCCAGTATTCCCGCAGCACCGCCAGCGAGACCGTGGCGCGGTGGCGGGTCTTGCGCTTCGGCATAAAGTCGATCTGCCCGTTTGCGGCCAGCCGTCCGTCCACAAAGCAGGCGAGCAGCGCCGTGTTGGGGCTGTTGCGGCTTTGCTCGATCCAGTCCCGTTCCTGTTCCGGTGTGAATGCGAACTCGTCCGGGTACTGCGACAAAAACTCGGTCTCGCCAAAGCTCGTTTTGGCATACTGCAGCAACGCCGCCGCATCTGCCGCGCCCGGCGCGCGCAGCGCCGCTGCGCGCCCGTCCTTCAGGCCAATCGCTTTTTCCTGCACGATCATCTCTATCTCGCCCCTTCTTTTATAGATTTTATAAGATGTTTATTCCAGGTCCCCGGTCAGCGTCAGCACGGCTGCCAGCGCGGCCAGCGGCGCGGTCTCGCAGCGCAGGATGCGCGGCCCCAGCCCGACGCTCACCGCCCCGGCGGCTGCGGCCTGCGCGGCTTCCTCGGGGGCAAACCCGCCCTCGCTGCCGGTCACAATCGCAATGCGCTGCGGCGTTTCGGCCGCCAGCAGCTGCCGCAGCGGCCGCCCGCCGCCCTCGTAAAAAAACAGCACCAGGTCATACGCGGCAAACTCGGCGCACACGGCGGCAAAGTCCGGCCGCGGCATCTCGACATCCGGCACCCGGCCGCGCCCGCACTGCTTGGCGGCCTCGGCGGCAATGCGCCGGTAGCGCTCGTTTTTGGCGTCCTCTTTTTTGGGCGCGGCCACACAATAGCGGCTGAAAAACGGGATCACCCGCGCCGCGCCCAGCTCAACGCCGTGGCGGATGATCTCCTCGAGCTTGCCCTGCTTGGGGTAGGCAGCATACAGCGTCACTTCGCAGCGCGGTTCCGCGGTGCTCGGCAACCCTTCGCTGACCGTGAACTCCACCCGCCCTTCGCCGATGGAAACCACCGTGCCGGTGTACTCCAGCGCGTCCGGCCCGCACAGCAGCACGGTATCGCCCACATGGGCGCGCATCACATGGGCCAGGTGGTGGGCGTCGGCGCCGGTCAGCGCGGCGCGCCCGCCGCCGATCTCGCCCGTAAAATAGCGGTGCGGCATCTCACGCCTCCTGTTTGCGGCAGACGATGCACACCCAGCCGCGCTTCTCGCGCACATCGAACGGCTCCAGCCCGGCGGCGCGCAGCCCGGCGAGCACTTCTTCCTTGCGCGTGTCAATAATGCCGGAGGCGATGAACACCGCGCCCGGCGCCAGCAGCGCGGGCACATGCGGGGCCAGGCTCAGGATGGCCGCCGCCACGATGTTGGCCGTGATGAGGTCATACACGCCGCTGGCTTTGTCCGAAAGATCGCCCACCAGCACGGTCAGCCGGTCCTCAACGCCGTTGCGGGCGGCGTTTTCCCCGGCGGTGCGTACGCACATCGGGTCAATGTCGACCCCCTCGGCCGCCGCCGCGCCCAGTTTGAGCGCCGCAATGGCCAGAATGCCCGACCCGGTGCCGATGTCCAGCACGCGCTCGCCGCCGCGCACCCGCTCGTCCAGCACCTCCAGGCACAGCGCGGTCGTCTCGTGCGTGCCGGTGCCGAACGCCATGCCCGGGTCCATCGTGATCGCGGTGCGGTCGGTGTCGTACTGTTCCCACCCGGGCACGATGGCCAGCCGCTTGCCGATGTCCATCGCATGGTAGTATTTTTTCCAGGCGTTTTGCCAGTCCTCCTGCTCCACGCCGTTCGTCGCCAGCTCATACGGGATGCCGGAAGCCTCCAGCCGCTCTTTGAACAGCGGCAGCACCTCGGCCGGGTTTTCGTCCGGTGCCAGATACATATGTACCTTCACAACATCCCGCGGCTTGTCCAGCAGCTCCTGCTCGATCAGATCGACATGGGCAATCTCCCATGCCTGCTGCTCCAGGTCGCTGTAATCCTCGATGTAAATGCCGCCGTTGGCCACCATTGTCGCGATGGCCTCCGCCGTCCCGGCATACGCCTGCGGCACCGTGATCTCAATATCCGTCCACTGCATAACGCAAAACCTCCGTAGCTGTCTTAGCTGTATTAAAATCCGCGGCGGCACGCCGCGCACCTCATCTGAACTCTAAACTCTGAACTTTTTTTAATTATATCCCATCTTCGCCTCTTTGGAAAGGGCCCCCGCAGCTTCCCCCGCCGGGTGGCTGTAATATTTTGCGGCGGGCGGGGCAGGATAGAAACACGGCCTGCCGGATTTTGCCGGTTATCTTGATGGATAAGGAAGTGTTCCTGTGAAACTTGACCCCCAAAGCTACGCCCAAATGGTCCGCCGCGCTGCGCCGCCTTCGGCGCTGGGGCAGAACCTTGCGCGGGCGTTCGTCATCGGCGGAGGCATCTGCCTGCTGGGCGAAGCGCTGCGCACGCTCTATGCCCGGCACTTTGCGCCGGATATGGCGGGCACGCTCACCAGCGTCACGCTGATCGCGCTGTCCGCCGCCGCCACGGTGCCCGGCTGGTACCAGAAGCTCGCCGTGCGCGCCGGGGCGGGCACCCTTGTGCCGATCACCGGCTTTGCCAATTCGGTCGTCAGCGCGGCCATCGAGTTCAAGGCCGAAGGCTGGGTCAGCGGCGTGGGCGCGCATATATTCCAGATCGCGGGCCCGGTGCTGGCCTACGGCACGCTTGCTTCCTGGGTCTGGGGCCTTTTGTACTGGGCCCTGGGCCGCACGGGGTGAGCGCCGTGTCCGCCCGCCGCAGGGATACCCTGCTTTTTGCGGCCCCGCCGCGCATCTGCGCCTGGGCGGCCGTGGGCGGCAAAAAGGAGGGCGAAGGCCCGCTGGGCCCGGCGTTTGACGAGCTTGTGCCCGACGCCTCCTTCGCCGCCGAGGGCTGCGCCAGCTGGGAGGATGCCGAAAGCCGCCTGCAGCAGCGCTGCATCCGCCGCTGCCTGCGCAAAGCAGGCGTCACGGCGCGGCAGGTCGAACTCGCCTTTGCGGGCGACCTGCAGGCCCAGTGTACGGCCAGCAGCTACACGATGCGCGCGCTCGGCGTGCCGTTTGCCGGGGTATACGGGGCCTGCAGCACAATGGCCGAAAGCCTCTGCCTGGCCGCCGCTTTTGCCGCCGCCGGTTACAGCGAGCGCACGCTGGCCGCCGCCAGCAGCCACTTCTGCGCGGCGGAGCGCCAGTTCCGCACGCCGCTCAACTATGGCGGCAAGCGCACGCCCACGGCCCAGTGGACCGCCACCGCAGCCGGGGCCTGCCTGCTGCGCCCGGCGGGCGGGGGCGGTGCGGTCGAAATCCCGTCGGTCACGTTCGGCCGCGTGCGGGACTACGAGATCCGCGATATCAACAACATGGGTGCGGCCATGATGCCCGCCGCGGCGTCGACGCTGCTTGCCTGCTTTGCAGCGCTGCACGCCGCCCCGCAGGATTTTGACGCCGTCATCACCGGCGACCTCGGCGCTGTCGGCAGCGAACTGCTCTGCATCCAGATGCGCAAAGAAGGCTACGCGCTCGAGAATCACCTGGACTGCGGCTGTCTGCTCTATGACCGCGACGAGCAGCCGGTCAAAGCGGGCGGCAGCGGGGCCGGGTGCAGCGCGGCCGTGCTCTGCGCGCACATCCTGCCGCAGCTGGCGGCCGGGCGGTGGCGGCGGGTGCTGTTTGTCGCCACCGGCGCGCTGATGAGCCAGGCAACCTTTTTACAGGGGCAGACCATCCCCGGCATCGCCCATGCCGTCGAGCTGGCCGCGCCCGCAGGGGAGGGGAAGGCATGAATTTTCTCTGGGCGTTTCTTGTCGGCGGGGCGCTGTGCGCCGCGGGCCAGCTGCTCATCGACCTCACGCCGCTGACCCCGGCGCGCATCCTCACCGGCTATGTGGTGGCCGGGGTCGTGCTCAGCGCCGTGGGGCTGTACGGCCCGCTGGCCGATTTCGCCGGGGCCGGTGCCAGCGTGCCGCTGCTCGGCTTCGGTCATCTGCTGGCCCAGGGCGTGCAGAAGGCCGTGGCCGAACAGGGGCTGCCCGGCATTTTTACCGGTGGTCTGACCGCCGCGGCGGGCGGCATCACGGCCAGCCTTGTCTTCGGCATCCTCGCCGCGCTCATCGGCCGCAGCAAAGACCAGAACTGAACGGCGCAGGCGCGCCGCTGCCCCTCGCTGCGTTCAAAACTGAATACCGGCCGCCCAACGGCGGCCACTGAAAGCAGTAAGCCTTGAAAAGGCTTGCTGCTTTTTTTGCAAAAAAATACCGCGCTTTGTCCCCAAAGCCGCCGCGCCTGCGGAATATATAGTATGGATCAGCATTTGCTGAAACGCGGCGCAGCCCCGGCAGGGGACCGCGTTCCAAATAAACAGGGGGTATCCGAATGATCAACAGCACGAAAGATCTTTCGGATACACCCGGAACAGGAGCTGGATTTTATGAAAACACAAGTGCAACTCTACGTCAAAAACGAAACGCTGTGGACCCGTTTCTTCGGCGGCGGTTTGTGGTTTGTCAATATCTTCCGCAAGCTGCCCATCGACATTGCCGTTGACGGCGACAAGCAGCGCTACAAGCCCCGCAGCGAGCCGTATGTCATCGACGTGCAGCCCGGCTTGCATGTGATCGAAGGCCGCGACCCGCGCGCGCTGACCAAAAAGGCCGACAAGGCGCTGACCGGCGCGATCCTGGGCGCGGCGGCCATGGGCGCGGGCGGCGGTTCCATGGCGGCAGGCGCGATTCTTGGCGCAGACGCCGCCTCCTCCAACGTGACCCGCGTCGGTCTGGCCCAGCTGGAACTCAAGGACGGCGATATCTTCAAGCTGTCCTGCCAGGCCAACCGCAAGGGCGGCGTTGTGTTCAAGGTCATACAGTAACCTGCAGGGCTGGCGTTCATACAAACGCCAGCCTGTGGTGTATTTACAGGGAGGTCGATCATGTTTTTTGACACACCGCGCGAAGCGGAACCGTTCGATGATTCGTACATTGAGATCGCCAGGCTGCAAAAGCAGCTGCTGTCCCTGCGCTACGACGCCGCGCAGCGTGTCCCGCGCCCGCTGCCGGTGCGCCGCAACGGGCTGTTTGGCCGCGAGACTGTCTGGCCGGACGGCTACGAACCAACCGCGCAGCGCCTGCAGGCCGCGCAGCAGGCGCTTAGGGCGCAGCGGCAGGCGGCCGGCTATGCGAACGACCTGTGCTGGTGGGCCCTGCCCTGGGAGCAGGCGGCCCCGGCCCTTTTGCAGATGCTCACGCTGCCGCAGGAGGAGGACGAACCCGACGAGACCGGCTGGCGGCACAGCGTTTCGTTCTGGCCGCAGCCGGGGCAGGACGGCCGGCAGCTGCTCTGCCTTGGCATGCGCGCGCACAAGCAGGAACATTCTTCGTCCCGGCACACGCAGGATGTCGAGCGCTCGGCCTACACCCGTGCCGAGCGCGAGGCGCTTGTCGGCGCTTACAACCAGCGCCGCAACGCGCAGGCCGCCGCGCACATGTACTTTGGCAACAGCACCGGCGTCTATTCGGTCCCGACCGGCTGGAGCTACGACACGGCCGCCGCGTATTACGCTTCGCCCGAATACATGGCCGAGCGCATGCGCAGCGAGGTCCAGTACAGCGAAAGCCTGTACACCGTGGAGGAGCAGCGCGTGCTGCATGTGAGCAGCAACAGCCAGGACCGGGTCAGCGTGCACGCCGTCTGCGAATACCGCATTGACGCGGGCGGCACGCTCGACTGGCTCGCGCCGCTCGACTTTGCCGAGCTGCAGGCCACCAGCGGCGACACCACCCCCACAGCGGCCCTGCAGCAACGGGACGCCGCCGTGCTGGCGGCGCTGTGGCTGGCCGCCGAACCGTCCCTGCAGCGCGTGCCGCTGTCTCTGTTCGCCGCAGGGTATGACAAAGACAACTATGCCGATGTGATGCGCCTGGCCGGGGTTCTGACCTGCCTGGCGGATAAGCTGACGGGAGGCTGATACAAAATGGCAAGCTGGATCGAGCAGACCGCCGCCTGCGAAGACGAACTGCGCGCCCACGCGGCCGCCGGCCGCCTGCAGGAGCTGGAAGCTCCGCTGCGCCGCATGCAGGCGCTGCTGGACGCCGCCCCACCTGAAGAAGCCGCCGGGCCCTATGCGCCGTATTTCCGCATGCTGTTTGAGCAGGTCAACGCCGGGCTGTACCAGAACGCCGGGCAGCCGCAGCCGATGCAGCGGCATTTCCTGGCCGGGCAGCAGGCGGCCGAACAGCTGGCGGCGCGCCTGCCGCTGGACGCCGCGCCGCAGCAGGCGCCCGAAGCCGCGCGCATCATGGCGCTCAACGCGGCCAACTTTACGCGCACCGCCGGTCTTGCGCTGGAAGCCGCCGACCCCGACGCCGCCTGGGCGCTGACCGGCCTGACCACGCGCCTGCTGGACTGGCTCTGGCCCGTGCTGGAAGAAGAACAGGCCGTCATCGCCGCCGAAGCGCACGTCAAGCTCGCCTCGCTGGCCGCGGCGTTCCGCGGCGATGCGGACGAAAGCGCGCGCCAGCTGGAGGCGGCGCGGGAAAGATTCCGTGACCTTGGCGCGCGCACCGGCAACGGGGAATACCTGCGCCGTGCCGGCAGCGTCGGCCTCGGCGCGGGCGGGGCGGGGGAGCTCACCCCCGAGATGCTGGCCGCCAACCCGGCGCTGGCGCAGGTCGCGCGCGTCGCCCGCTTCAACGAGCAGGGCTTTGCCGCCGCGCAAAACGGCGAGACCGAACAGGCGGCGTTCTATTTTGAAAAAGGCGTGGCGCAGGCAGGGGAGATGCTCAAAACCGTCCGCCTGCCCGACGCGCTGCGCATTGCGGCGCTGGCGTATCTGGGTGCGGCGACCTGCGCGGAGGACGCCGCGCCGGACAAAGCGCGCCGGTATGCCGCCCAGGGCCTTGCGCTGTGCGGCCAAATGGAGGCGGACCCCGCCTGCATGCCGCCCAAAGAGCTCGCCGCTTTGCGCAAAGAGTTTGAGCGCCTGGCGCGCGAACGCAAACCCGGCCTGTTCGGCCGCCTCTTCGGGCGCTGAAAATTTCCGCCCGCATAAAAAGTGTAAAAAAGGAGGAAATCATGTCCCTGATCATTGCGTATGCCCTGACCATCGTCGGCCTGATTTTTGCAGGCGTCCATGATTTTGCCGGGATGGGCATTTTCCTGACCGCTATCGGCGTCGTTATCACGCTTGTACACGGCCTGCGCGCAAAGTACAAGCCGGTCGCGCTCATCGCCGCGCTGGCCGTGCACGCGGTGCTGTGGATCGTGCCCAACTTTTCACCGGAACTGGTCGGCAAGCTCATCGGCGCGGCCATCGGCATCCCCATCGCGGCCGCCCTTGTTATCGGCGTATTGCTGCCGCTGGTGCAGAGCATGTTCGGCAGCGAGCAGCCCGCGGCCCCGGCGCGGCCGGAGCAGCAGGAAACGCCCGGTGAGTTCGACATAACCGCCCTGCCCGATATCGTCTACGACAGCAACAACCAGCAGTGGCAGCGCTACGGTGTTTACGGCGACCATGTGCTGTACCGCAGTGCGGACGGCCAGGAGGTAAACGTCTACAACGCCCAGATCTCCGGGAAATCGGCCAATACCGACAAGGGCAGCCTGCACTGGTACTAAACGGCGCTGCAAAAAATGCAATTAACGAAAATTCCCGCCCAGGGGCAAAACCCCGGGGCGGGAATGTTTCTTTGCAGGATTCTTACTGCGCGGCGCTGACCTTGTTGTTGCGCTTGGCCATGCGGCTGATCTTGCGGGCGGCGGTGTTCTTATGGATGACACCCTTGCTCTTCGCAGAGTCGATGGCGGCAACGGCCGCACGGATGGCGGCGTCTTTGTCCGCGGCGTTGCTGTCGATGGCAGCGTCTGCCTTTTTGATCACTGTCTTCAGGCTGGTCTTGATGACCTTGTTGTGCAGCGCTTCCTTCTTGGCCTGCACCACGCGGTCCTTCTGGGATTTAATGTTAGGCATTCGTTCCACCTCCTTGGTTGACCCATAACAGTACGAATAATCTTAGCATACTTTTGGCTGCCTTGCAAGACCTTTGCTCAAATTTTTTTGCCAGCGCGGCTTTTTTTGCAAACACG
>MHCFR05601__coassemble_1677_pt1 | contig 12017 bp, 10 predicted proteins | sample MHCFR05601__metabat2_high_PE_011 | metagenome-assembled genome bin MHCFR05601 | reverse complement strand
CTCGTCCTTCCTGATCTGCCTGACCTATTCCATCGACGACTTCATGATCTCCTATTTTAACTGCGGCACCATGCAGACGCTGCCCATTGCGATTTACAGCATGACCCGCAAAAAAGTCAGCCCGGAGATCAACGCGCTTTCGGCGATCATGTTCCTGATCATCCTTGCCATTATCCTTGTCTCGAACGCGCTGGACAGCCGGACCTACCGCAAAAATCAGGCCGCCATCCGCAAGAGCATGGCGCAGGCATAAAGGGGGCGGCACAGATGAACTGGATGAAAAAATGTCTGGCAGCCTCCTGTGCGCTGCTGCTGGCCGCCGGTGCGGCGCTGCCTGCCGCCGCCGGGCAGATCACGGTCAACGAGGACATTGCCGTATCGGACGGATATGACTGGACCCGGTTTGCCGGGCAGAACCTTACGCTCAATGTCTACAACTGGGGGCTTTACATCTCGGACGGCTCGGATGAAAGCGTCGACGTCGTCTCGGCGTTTGAGGAACTGACCGGTATCCGCGTCAATTATACGACCTTTGATTCCAACGAAAGCCTCTATGCCAAGATGAAGTCCGGCGGCGCCAGCTATGACGTGATCTTCCCGTCTGAATATATGGTCGGCAAGATGATCGCGGAAGACATGCTCGCCCCGCTCGACTATGCGAACATCCCCAACATGGCCGCCATCGGGGAAGAGTACAAGGGCTGGGCCTTTGACCCGGACAACGCCTACAGCGTGCCGTACATGTGGGGCACAACGGGGCTGATCTACAACACGACGATGGTCGACGAACCGCCCACAGACTGGGCGGCGCTGTGGGACGTGCAGTACGCCAACAACGTGCTGATGTTCAACAACTCCCGCGATGCCTACGCCATCGCCGCCAAGAAACTCGGCCTTTCGCTGAACCCGAACAGCGTGGAGGAGGTCGATCTTGTCATGCAGGAACTGCAGGACCAGAAATCGGTCGTGCAGGCTTATGTCATGGACGAGATCTTTGACAAGATGGAGGGCGGGGAAGCCGCCATGGCCCCGTATTACGCGGGCGACGCGCTGACCATGATCGCCGACAACCCCGACCTTGCGTTCATCCACCCCACGGAGGGCGTCAACTTCTTCGTGGACAGCATGTGCATCCCGGCCACAAGCAAAAACAAGGAAGCGGCCGAGATGTTCATCAACTATATGTGCGAGACTTCGGTCGGTTATGCCAACTGCGATTATATCGGCTATTCCACGCCCATCGACGCGGTGTGGGAGCTGCTGGACGATGAGCTGAAATACAGCCCCATCGCGTACCCTGGCACAGAGGTGATGGACAAGGCCGAAGTGTTCACAACGCTGCCGGATGAGATCAACGCCGAGCTCGACGCCAAATGGAGCGAGATGAAGAGCTACGACGAGAGCGGCGGCAGCTGGATGGTTGTGATTTTTCTGGTCGGCGCCGTGCTGCTTTCCTGCTTCAACATCTGGCGCAAAGTGCGCAAAAAAGTCAGGGACAACTACTGACACAACACCCCCAGAGACCCGCCCGGGCTTTGCACCGCGGCGGGTCCTGTGCTATAATAGGCAGGCAACCTTACAAAAGGAGATGGCTTCATGCTGCCCACGGAATACACAGAAAACTTCCAGGTCTACCGCCACGACGGCGATTGCTACGGCTGCGTTCAGCCTGCGACCATGCTGCGCTATGCCCAGCAGATCGCCGGGGAACATGCGATCGCCCTGGGGCTGGACGATGCGCTGTACGCCCGCACCCACACGGCGTATGTTCTGGTCAAGCAGGCGCTGCGCTTTGACAGGGTCCCGCGCGTGGATGAGCACCTGACCCTTATCACCAAGCCGGAAGCGCTCAAGCGCGCCGTCAACAAGCGAATCACGCAGGTCCTTGACGCCGAAGGGCGGCAGGCGGCGCTTGTGGACAGCCGCTGGGTGCTGATTGATACCGACAAGCGCGCGATCCTGCGCCGCCACCCCGAGGAATTTGCGAGTGCCCACTGGGCGGAGACCGTCGAGCAGGAGCTGCCGATGAAGCTGGACCGGGTCCCGCCGGAAGCGTGCGAGACGGTAGGGGAGCGCACAGCCACCTACAGCCAGTGCGATATGAACGGCCACATGAACAACGCCCGCTATGTGGACGCTGTCTGCGACGCGCTGCCGCCGGAGGTGCTGGACCGCTGCTTTGTGCGGGAACTGGTCATCTATTACCACAAGGAAGTCCCGCGCGGCGGGCAGTACACGCTGCTGCGGGCAAACCCCGGTGGGAACTACTGGTACTTCGCCGGGCTGCAGGAGGGGAAATGCTGTTTTGAGACCGGACTGTGGATGGACGAACGCGCGAAGGCGGAAGAAGTTACAAATCCGTAAAAAATAGTTACAGTTTATTTACAATTATCTATTGACGCGGACCATACCCGGGTGTATAATAAACTTGCAAGCAAGATAAACACCAACTTTTTCATGTGTTCTTCTCCTCCTTTCTTGGCCCCCGCCTTCCCTCAGGCGGGGGCTCCTCTTTTGCCCAAAGCAGGATAGAATAGGAAAAGCCTCTGTTTGTGCGCGGCGGCGCCAGACAGAGGCTTTGTTCATAGAAAGTTTTAGTTTATACTATTGCATTTTGCTATATTATATGTTATATAATATACAAGAGATAACAGCATAGACGAAAGGAGGGCCCCATGACCTTCGTTTCCAGTGCGGCATTGCTTGACGCGATTGTACTGGCGGTGGTCTCGCGGGAAAAAGACGGCGCTTACGGGTACCGTATCACGCAGCAGGTCAAAGATGTGCTGGATGTTTCCGAATCCGCGCTCTACCCGGTGCTGCGCCGCCTGCAGAAAGACGATTGCCTGACCGTCCGCGACGCCACCTTCAACGGCCGCAACCGCCGCTATTATCAGACAACGGCCAAAGGGCTTGCCCAACTCGACAGCTACCGCGACGATTGGACAGCCTACAAGGAAAAGATCGACCAAATCTTTTGGGGGGAACCACAATGACAAAGTATGAATACCTTGCCGAGCTGGAACGGCTGTTGGCGGCCCTGCCCGAGCAGGAGCGCCGCGACGCAATGAACTATTACGAGGAATATTTTGTCTCGGCCGGGCCGGAAAAAGAGGCGGAAGCCATCCGCGAGCTGGGTACGCCGCAGCAGGCGGCGCAGAAGATTCTGGAGGAAGCAGGCGTGGCGGCCGCACCGGCCCCCGAAGCGCCGCAGGCTGCACCGGCCGCGAAAAAAGGACTGCCGGCGGCAGCCAAGGTCGCCCTGGCTGTGGCGGGCGCGCTGGCGGCGGTCGTGCTGCTGGCGGTGCTGTTGGGCAGCGCGTTGTTCGCGAAGATCGCCCCGGCGCAGTCGAGCGTGCAGGGGATCACACAAAATGATCCTTCCGCCACGGCCACACCGCAGGCCCCGGCCGTGCAGAGCACGGCGCCGCCGGCCGCTTCGGCCGAAAGCGGAGCCCCCGCCACGGCCCAGGCCCCGGTATCCGGCCAGACCGTGACCGGCACAGCAGGCGAATGGCAGGCGGCGCTGGGGCAGGGAGTCTACAAGATCGACCTTGTGCTGTATGACGGTGATCTGCAGGTCGTGCTCGACCCGAACGCGGCTGAGAGCACGCTGACAGTGCAGGGGCTGGACCAGAGCCTGTACCGGAGCCTCACGGAGGATTACGGCGAACTGAAGATCCGGCTGGGGGACCGCTCCAACAGCCAGAACAGCGCGCTGCCGTTTGCTGCGACGCTGACCTTGCCCGCCAACGATACTCTGCGGGAGCTGGACCTCTCGCTCAATGCGGGCAGCATCACGCTGCCGGACCTGACGCTGGACGAACTGGACGTTGAGCTCAACGCCGGGGACGTTACGGCCGGAACCGTGACGGCGCGCAACATCAGCGTGGAGACCAACGCGGGCAATTTCACGGCCGCCGCCCTCAACGGTGACGAAGTGAGCCTGGAAACCAACGCCGGTTCCATCGAAGCGGCGCAGGTGCAGCCAGGCCGCGAACTGGAGGTTTCGGCCAATGCAGGCGACATCACGGCCGCGCTGCCGGGCACATCGGCCGCGTATGCGCTCGAAGCCGAGGTAATGGCGGGCAACCTGACCTATGACGGTGCCGTCTACAGCGCGCTGGCCCAGGGGCTTCGGCTTGGTAGCGGCACGGTCCGCATCGAAGCGGAGTGCGCCGTCGGGGACATCGAACTCAGCTTTTTGGGATAAAGCTTCCATATTCAAATACGAAAGCCCTGGCCGCGGCCAGGGCTTTCTTTTCTTATGCGCTCGGAAAAGCGCTTTATTTTAGGATGCCTTTGAACACAAGAAAACTGTAAACATAGATCCATACAACGCCGCCCAGCGTGACGCCCAGCAGCAAAACAAGCACGGGTACTTCGCCAAGAACGCCGCCCAACATGCCGGTCAGAAAAATCACCGCGCCCATAATGATGAACGTGATGCCGCCCATGCGCTGGGTGCGCGCCCAGTTGTGTTCGTCAGCCAGGGCCCAGGGGGTGCGGCAGCCGAAGGTGTAATTCTGCCTGGCGCGCGGCATGTAGTTGCCCAAAAGGATGAACAGCACGCCGATCCCGCCGCCGATAAGCATGCCCATGATCCCGTCCGGCAGAACGCCGAACGCCGCCAGCACGAAGACCCAGGTCAGCGCGCAGAAAAACAGTACGATGCCGGTCATGGTGCCGCGCCAAAGCGGCGCAAACTTTTCAAAGTTTTGCCCTTTGGGGTCTATGCGCGGCAAAAACCACAAAAGCAGCAGCATCAAAGCGGGCAAGGCGGCCAGGATCAGGTTTGTTTCCTTCGGCCCCCAGCCGTCTGCCTGCCCGGCAAAGTTCCAGTGGACCGGAATGACATCGGGCAGAAACGGCAGGCAGATCAGATGCCCGATAAAGTTGAGCGCACAGACCGCCCCCAACACGGCCAGCAGCCGTTTACTCTGTTTCATTTGGGTCCTCTCCTTTCACAAGGCCAAAATCATAAAACCATTTGACCAGTTCCTGGAACACGGTCAGGTTCAGGCAATACACAATGTTCTGCCCGCGCCGCTCGTCGCTGACTAGCCCGGCCGCTTTCAGAATGTTCAGGTGATGGCTGACCGAAGGCTTCGCCATGTCAAAGTTTGCGGCAATGTCACCGGCTGTCATCTCGCCGTCGGACAGCAGCTCCAGAATACGCCGCCGGGATGGATCGGCCAGCGCTTTGAATGCGTCCCCCAACAGTGTCACGCTCCTTTCAAAGACATCACGACAAGATAATTAGATAATAGTCTAATTGTAATTTGATGATACCACACCCGCAGCCGTATGTCAAGCGCAGGCAGGCCGCCCGGGCAGGGCAAAAAAATCCCCCGCAGCGGACTGCGGGGGTGGGAAAGAGCGGCTTTAAAAACGGCTTCAGGGGGCGTCCTGCGCACCGGCCTCTGCGGCGGCCTCGCCTGCGGCATAGGCTTCGTTCATATGCCCGGGGAAGGGGTAGGTGTGCGTTTCGTCGGCGGTGATGGAAGCCACGCCGTACCAGCGTGCGCGGCCAAGGCCAAGCGAATCGCCGCTGTATTCCCGGATATCCGGCAGGCCGTAAGCGGCGCACCAGTGGGTATACGGCTCGATCGCATAGGTGACGAGCGAAGCGCCCGCCGCTTCATCGCCCAGCGTGGCGACCTCCTCTTTGAGCAGCGCATCGCGGGTGCGGTACATCACGGAATAGCTGGCAATGTCATACCCGGCTTCCAGCGCATGGATGCCGCAGACGATGCCCAGGCAGGCGGCCGCACAGGTCAGGCCGCGCCGCAGCGTCGGGCCGGACAACGCAGCCAGGCAGGCCGCGCAGGCCGCCGTCAAAAAGGTGAACGGCGCATGGGTGGAGCGTTCATAGTAATCGGGGCTCAGGATCATAGCAAAGTTGGCCGCAAGCCCGCCCAACAACAGCATCAGCGGCCAGACCAACGCCTGGATACCGGCGGTGCGGCGCTGGAAGCAGAGCAGCGCGAACGCGGCCGCAAAAAAGAACAGCAGCGGCAGCGCATGGTCTTTGAGCATGTTCAGGCAGTTGAAAAAGCGCACGGCGTAGCGCGTCAGCACGCTTTCATAGTCGTTGAAGAAGGAGGCGCGGTTGTAGTTGCCGCGCGCGGCGATCAGAATGACAAAACCGACCGCAGCGCCGCCCAGCCCGCTCCACATCCAGGCAGGCACGCGCTGGCGGCGCGCCAGCAGCCACCAGATGCACAAAACCAGACACACGAGCATCCCGGCGCTGCCGTTTTCGCTCAGCCAACCGGCCAGGACCCCGGCCAGCGCCATGCCGACCGCCATGCGCGGGCGGGCGGAAAACGGCTGCTGCAGATAATAGCGCCAGGGCAAAAGAAAGGCAAGGAGCCCCAGGCTGGCCCACAGATAGTTGCAGGCGCCGCACATCCAGAGGTTGGTCTGCCCGAACGCCGGGCTGACTTCCCACAGCGCCGCTTCGATCAGGAAAAAGCTCAAAACATCGTACCGCCCGCGCCGCCGTCCGGCCGCAAGGCGGTAGATGACGAGACCCAGGCCTAAGTAGGCCGCCGCATTGCAAAGGTCAAAGACGAACTTGGGCAACATCGTAAAGCCCTGCGCAAAGAACTTGACGACGACGCGGCCGCTCCATTCATAATAGTGGTATGCCAGGCTTTTGATGAGCTGCGGCAGGCTGTGCAGGCGCAGGCCGGTGTCAAACGCATAGGCGAAGGTAAAGTCATCGGCGATGTAAGGCGTCAGAACATTGAGCAGCAGCATCCACAAAAACACCAGCGCAGCCGCCGCCCCGAACAGACGCCGCCGGAGCTTGCTCTGCCTGTTTTGGCCGTTTTGATCCGTCTGCATCGCAGGAACCCTCCTTTTTTGGTGGGATGGCAGGATAGAAAACGGCCCATACGCCGGGGCGTACAGGCCGCCAAAAATCTTGGCTTTATTATATCCCATCACGGCGCGAAAAGCAAGGCGGGGCCTTCACGGCCGCACGATGACCGGCAGGCGAGCCCCCAGGCGGGAGAGCAGCTCGTTTGTGATGGTCCCGCATGCGTCGGCCAGCTCCGTGGCCGGGATGATTTCGCCGCCGTCAGCGCCGAGCAGCGTGACCGCATCCCCCGGGGCGGCGTCGGGGACCTGCGTCACATCGGCCAGCAGCTGGTCCATGCACATGCGGCCCACCATCGGGCAGGAAACGCCGCGGACCAGCACCCGGCCGCCGTGGGCGGGCAGGCTGCGCGGCAGGCCGTCCGCATAGCCGATGCTCACCACGGCCAGGCGGGTGGGGCACTGCGCGGTAAAGGCCCGGCCGTAACCGGCCGTTTCACCGGGGGCAAGCTCGCGTACCAGCGCCACCCGCGCGCGGATGCGCAGCACCGGTTGCAGCGCCAGCGCCTGGCGGGTGGGGGTGGTATCGCTTTGCACGCCGTACAGCGCGATCCCGGCGCGGATGCAATCAAACGAATATTCGGGGTAATTCCAAAGCCCGTAACTGGCCAACAGGTGAACTTTGCCGGGGTTATACCCGTTTTGCCTCAGCCAGCCAACCGCGTTGGCAAAAGCCTGCGCCTGCTGCCGGGTATAGCGGATATCCTCCGGCGCAAGGCTGTCCGACACGCCAAGGTGGGAAAACACGCCCTGTACCCGCAGGCCGGGCAGGCGGAACAGCCCGGCCTGCGCCGCGTGATCGGCAGCGGGGATGCCCAGGCGGTGCATGCCGGTGTCCAGCGCCAGCTGCACGCGCACCCGGCAGCCCTGGGCGGCCAGCGCACGGCCGTGCTCCAGGCTGGCGACCGCCTGTGTCAGCCGCCAGCGGCTGAGCAGCGGGGCCTGGTCGGGCGCGGTCCAGCCCAAAACAAGGATATCGCCGCGGATGCCCGCTTTGCGCAGCGCGATGCCTTCGGCCAAACAGGCGACGGCAAACGCGCGCACACCCTGCCGCTGCAGGATTCGGCAGACCGGTTTTGCGCCGTGGCCGTAGGCGTCCGCTTTGACCACCGCCATCAGGCGGCAGCCGGGGGCGGCGGCCTGCTGCAGAACGCGGGCGTTGGCACGCAGCGCCGCCGCGTCCAGTTCGCGCCAGGCGCGGGCATCCGGGCGGGGCCGCAGCGGCCGCAGCCCGTACAACAGCAGGGCGGCCGCAAAGCTGAGCGCAAGCACGGCGGTAAAATGTGCGGCGCTGTTTTCCACCAGCAGCGCCCGGGTCCCGGTCTGGCGGGCCAGCCCCCGTACCGCCACGATGCAGCCCGGGTGCAGCAGATAAACGAGCAGCGAAACATCCCGCGCCGCCCGGTTGCGCCCGGCGTTGCGGGCGAGCAAAAGCGAAAACAGGCATACCATTACCACCGGCAGCAGCAGATACATGCTGTCATGCCGCTGTGCGCCAAGGCCGCGCAGCCACAGCGCTTCCGCCGTCATGGCGGCAAAGCTCAGGCACAGCCCCGCCGCCGCGCCGCGCGCGGGCAGCGGACGCCTGCGCCCGGCCAGCGCCGCCCCCAGCAAAAGGAAAAGCGGCGCGTAAAACAGACCGTTGCGGGTGTATTCGCATACGCGAAACACGGCGGCATAAAACGCGGACAGCGGCGGTACGCAGTCAATAAGCCCGAAGTAACTGTCGCCGCCAAGACCGGCAAGGTACAAAAGCCCGGCCGCCGCCACCCCGGCGCGCGGGCCGAGCTTCGCCAGCCACCGGGCGATCAGCGCGCCCCACAAAAGGGCAGGGAAGTACCACAGGTGGTAAAACGTTCCTTCCCACACAAAGCTGCGCAGCCATGCGGCAGGGCTGTCTCCGGCGTAGAAATTCAGCGGCAGGTAGAGCGCCGCAGCCGCCAGATAGACGAGCATGTTGTGCCGGATGAAGCGCCTGAGCCCCTGCCAGCCGCGGCGGGCGAGGAAATACCCGCTGACCATGAGAAAAAACGGAACGGCCACCCGGGCCAGAACCCGTGTCAACAAAAAATCAGCCAAAGGGGAGACGCCTGCAAGCGGTGAAGTATGGATCGCCGTGACCAGAACGGCCGCCGCCAGCCGGAAGGTATCCAGCGCAGGTCCCTGTTTGTGTAAAGGCGCGCGCATCACAGCGGCCCCCATTCGGTCACAATGACGCCGCCCGCGTTGTCGCCTGAAAGCTGGCGCAGGCCCTGCGCGGGCGGCAGCGGTTGACCGGCGGCAAAGCGGCGCACCGTGACCGTGCGGCCGTTTTCCAGCGTACAGGCAAGCGGCGCTTCGCCCAGCAGCGCAATGTATTCTTCCTGGCACAGCCCGCGCTGTTCCATCAGCTGCGCGTGCGGCGCGCCGACATAGCGGAAGTGCCACGGCTCCGCCGCGATGCCGGTCAGGCCGGTTTTGTCTTCCCGGTAACGCTCGATAAAACCGTGGCGCGCCGCCGCACGCCGGAAAGCACCGCACACGCCGTCATACGGAAACGCGGGGCGGATGAAGTCGATCTCGTCGGCTTTTTCGGCCAGGTCGATCGCGAGCCCGGTTTCGTGTTCGCTGCAGCCCGGCAAGGCGACATACTTCTTGGTGAAAGCGGCGCCTTCACGGCGCAGGGTGTCCGCCCAGATCGCCTGCTGTTCGGCATGGCTGCGCCAGCCGGACACAGGCAGGATGCGCCCGGCCGCGCCCACCGCGCGCAGGCAGGCGGCCAGCATGGCGGCGGCCTGCCGTTCAAGCAGGATATCCGGGCAGGCTTCGACCGGCGGGGCCAGGGTGATGGAAAAGCCGCTCTGCAGCGGGTGACGCCCGTTGACCAGCGCCAGCGGCCCGATGTTTGGCAAAGAAAAATCCGCCGCATTTTTGGCCTGGTATACGGTACAAACCGGTTTGTTCATTGCGCCGCCACCCCCAGTTCGATCATGCGGGTGATGAGCGCCGGGAGCTTTAGCCCTGCGGCCTTCATCATGCTGGGGTAGCGGCTGTGCGCGGTAAAGCCGGGGATGGTGTTGACTTCGTTCAAAAGGATACGGCCATCCGGGGTCAAAAACAGGTCCACCCGGGCAAACACGCGGCACCCCAGCGCTTTATACACGGTGCGGGCCGCCGCCTGGATTTCGGCGGCTTTCTGGGCCGGGATGCGCGCCGGGCAGTGGATGGCAGAGGTTTTCAAGGTATACTTTTCGGTATAATCAAAAAAGCCCTGCGCCAGTTCGATCTCATCCACTGCGCCCACGGTCAGTTCCTCGTTGCCCAGCACGGCGCAGCCGACCTCGAAGCCGGGGACCGCTTCTTCCAGCAGGATCTCGCTGTCGTGGCAAAACGCCGCTTGCACGGCCGCGGCCAGATCTTCTTCACATTCGACCCGGCTGACGCCAAAGGAGGACCCGGCCCGGACCGGTTTGACGAACAGCGGGTAAGCAAGCTGCCGGGCGGCGGCGCGGATATCGCCCATGGCCGTGCCGCGGCTGAATACGGCGCTCTGCGGGACCGCAACCCCGGCCAAAGCCGCCAGCTTGTGCGTGCGGTCTTTGTCCATGCACAAAGCGCTGACCAGCGTACCGCAGCCGATCACCGGTACACCGGTCAGCTCAAAAACGCCCTGTATGGTGCCGTCCTCCCCGTTTTTGCCGTGCAGTACCGGGAACGCTGCGTCGAATTCTTCCGCCTGCCCGGAGCCGTCCAGCCACACAAGGCGGGCATGGCCGCGGTCCAGCGTCAGCGTGCAGGGGATACAGGGCCCGGCTTTTTCCCAGCCGCCGCCCGGCAGCGCGGCGTGCGGGCCCAGATAGCGCAGCCAGCGCCCTTCTTTGGTGATACCGACCGGCAGGGCCCGAAATTGATTCGGGTCCATGTGTTCAAGCACGGCCGCCGCCGACTGCAGCGAGACTTCATGCTCGGTAGAGCACCCGCCAAACAGGACCAGGATGTTCTTTTTGTTTTTGCTGCGGCACATAAAATAACCCCTCCCAGGCAAACCATTTCCCAGGCGGGGCTTGCGGCAACCGGAAAAGCGCCCTGCCTGATACCTGACATGGTACCAGAACAGAGCGCCTGATTTTTGCAGGCGGGCTTGTGAAGCCCTTGCGTTTGGTTTGCGAAAATCTTACGATTTTCTTGCGGCGGGCAGCGGCGCGCGGTCTGTGCGGTTTGTATCGAGCGGGAGGCGAACGGTGAACACGATGTGTTCGTCCGCGCTTTCCGCTGTGATGGAACCGCCGTGCAGCTCCACGATCTGCCGGGCGATGGCCAGCCCCAGCCCGGCGCCGCCGGTGCGGCTGGCGCGGGAACTGTCCAGCCGAAAGAACTGCTCAAAAATGCGGTCCAGCTTTTCCGGCGGTATGGTCGGCCCGGCGTTGGCAAAACGCAGCACGACAGCGTCGGCCTCCGCCCCGGCCGCCACCTCGATCACGGTGCCGGGGTAGCTGTAATGGCAGGCATTGCGCAAAAGGTTATCCAGCACACGGGCCATTTTGTCCGCATCGCAGTTGTATACCAGCCTGGGCGGCAGGTCGGTGCGGCAGGTCAGGTCCTGCGCGGCCAGCATGGGGCCAAACTCACTGACCACCTGCTCAAGCATGCGGGTCAGGTCGGTGGGGCGGCGCTCCAGCTCGATGTGCGAGAGGTTGAAACGGGTGATATCGAAGAATTCGTTGATCAAATCCTCCAGCCGCTCGGCCTTGTCCAGCGCGATGCCGGTGTACCGCGCCCGAAGTTCCGGCGAGATCTGCGGTTCATCCTGCAAAAGGGTCAAATAACCGATCACGCTGGTCAGCGGGGTCTTTAGATCATGCGCCAGGTAGACAATCAGATCGTTCTTTCGCTGCTCAGCTTCGCGGGCCAGCGCTTCGCTGTGCTGCACCTGCTGGCGGGCCAGGCGCAGCGCCGCTTCGGCCGGGGCCAGCGCGCTTGGCAGTTCGGGCGGGGCGGCGTCCGGGTCCATCAGGGTCCCGGCAGCCTGCACGACCTTTGTCAAATCCCGCTGGTACAGCCGGAAAAACGCCCAGGTCACACCCAGCCAGCCGGAGCCCAGCAACAAAACGACGAACAGAAGCGCCATATCCCGCACGCCGCGCATCAGCGAA
>MHCFR05601__coassemble_1579_pt1 | contig 13016 bp, 8 predicted proteins | sample MHCFR05601__metabat2_high_PE_011 | metagenome-assembled genome bin MHCFR05601 | reverse complement strand
AAGCAAAGATAGATGTTTTTGAAAGACAAATTAAGGAACGCTTGCAATTTATTGGTATTGAAAACGTGCAAGAAAGAGATGTTGTGGAGTATTTAACCGAAAGAAGTGGGATTATCAGGCAGGTTGGAGTAGACAGCGTTGAATTTATCCATAACACATTTATGGAATTTATGGCGGCTCGAGAGTTACATCGCCTATCTGATTGGGGAATACTCCAGCAGCATTTTGAAGACAATGAGTGGCAAGAGATTATTCTTCTTGTAGGTGCGTTAGCTAATAAAGTTGAAGCAGAAAAACTTATTGAAACTCTTCTAAATATCAGCTCGCCTATTGCTGGCGGAATATGGATGTTAAAGAATGGAATGCTATCCCCAAATGACAGAAAAAAGTTAAAGACAAGAAGATATTTTATAGCGAAAGCTTGTATGGAAAACATTCAGATTATCGATAAAAGCTACAGGGATAGAGTTGATGAAGAACTGAAAAAATTTATACCCGTCAGTAACCAAGGAATGGCAAAGGCACTTGCAGGCAGTGGTGCATGGTGTATTCCTTATTTGGGCTATAAAGATCAATACAGTATTAATGAGTGTAAATATAATATTCTTACATTGAACTATATTGATTCCCTGCAGATTGTTCCGGCTTTATTTACCTATCTGTCTAACGGCATACCGGGAGAAATCCGATTTAGTGCATTACAAACATGGCGAGGAATTCAACTGCGAGTAGGAGCTGGAAAATATGAGGTACTATTAAAAGAAAAAATTAGAAATAATGAGCGCTTATGTATTCCGTTTCTATATATCAAAGAAAGAGAATCAGATGAATTGATCCTTTCGCTATTCCATGGCCTTAGAGAGCTACAAATTGAACGTTATGCAGGAGAAATGTTTGCATTTCCGGCCGGTTACCAAAATACTGTGAAAAAATTAGTATTATGCGGGAATTATCTCTCGCTCGGAATTGGACGGCAATTTTTGGGTTTAGAAGTGTTAGTGTTGGATCATTTCAGCGAGGTGTTGCGGCAAATGGTTGAAGATCTTTCACCCGCGTATCGACCACAGAAACTTATTCTTCCAAGTGCCTATAAGAGTTATCGGATGCCAAATGGGATAGAGGTTGAGTTTGACGATAACATACACTATGAATGGAGCTGATGTGTTATGTTAATGCTTACTTATACAATGTATTTGCGATAAGTGTGCCCATTTTTAGCCGCTCGGTTTCTGGCAATGCCGGAACCAAGCGGCTTTTTGCTTTCCCCCCTCTCCACACCTCTCCCCCAAGTATATATTTACCGGCTGGGAAGAAAAGTTATCTACCAGTCAGTGGGTCCTGGGTTCGAGTCCCCGATGGTGCACCAAGATAAGCCCTACGGAAGCGTGGGGCTTATTTTTTGCATCACGCCCCGGGAAAGCAGGCGTTCGTGCACCGTCGGGGACGAGAACAGCTCGTGCCGGCCGTCCCACGTCCCGGCCGGCAAAAACGCCTCTGCGGGGCGTTTTTAGAGCGCGGGAGAGTCCCCGATGGTGCACCAAAAAAGTCCTCAGCCGAATGGCTGGGGACTTTTTGCTGCACCATCCCCTTCGGGGCGGCTTCAGCGTTCGCGCAGGCGCTCTGCTTCAGCGCGCGGGCAAGGCGCTGGAAGCACCCAATAAAGCCCAGCTTTACAGCTGGGCTTTAAATTTTTCAATATTGCAATCACACAGAATTCCATAACACCAAAGCACATGCAACGGACGTGGAGCGGCGCTGCGCCGGAATACACGCACAAGAAATCCTGCGTTACAAAATGCCCCGCACGGCGGCTTCGTCGGGTACGCTGTTGATGCCGCCGTGGGTCTGGGTGGAAAGGCTGGCGGCGCAGCACGCAAAGCGGGTGATGGCGCGCAGTTCCCCGGCGGTCAGCTCCGCCGGGCTGCGCCCGGCTTTCAGGTGCGGCAGCAGCTGGCTCATTGCGCTGCCGCCGAAGATATCGCCCGCGCCGGTCGTGTCGACGACGCGGATGCCCGCCGGGCTTTCCACCGCGGCGCTGGCCCCGGCGTTGGCGGTAAAGCAGCCTTTGGGGCCCAGCGTCGCATAGACCAGCTGCACGCCGTATTCGGCCAGCAGCTTCTGCGCGCCCGCTTCGGGCGCAAGGCCCCACAAAAAGTCGATCTCTTCGTCGCTGATCTTGACCACGTCGGCCTGGCGCAGCCCCCATTCGATCTGCTGTTTGGCGTCGGCCTCGCTTTCCCACAGCGGTTTGCGCAGGTTGGGGTCAAAGCTGATGAACTTGCCTTTTTCCTTCGCGTAGGCCACGGCCTGCTGCGTGGCCGCGCGGGCGGGCTCGCCGGTCAGGCTCAAAGTTCCGAAATGGAACACCCGCGCTTCGTCGATGAGGGCTTTGTCCACCTCCTCCGGCGTCAGGCAGGTATCGGCGCCGGGCTTGCGCGCAAAGCTGAACTCCCGGTTGCCGGTGGCGTCCAGCGTCACAAAGGCCAGCGTTGTGAACACGGCCGGGTCGGCCACGACGCCGCGCGTCTCGATGCCTTTTTCGGCCGCCGTGCGCACCAGCAGCCGGCCGAAACTGTCCGCCCCCACTTTGCCGAGCAGCGCGGTCCGGCAGCCGTATTTCTGCAGCGCGGCCAAAAAGTTGCCCGGCGCGCCGCCCGGCTGGGCCTGCAGCGCGGGGTAGCCTGCGGCGTCGGTGGAGATGGGGGCAAAGTCGATGAGCAGTTCGCCTAAAGCGACAACATCCAACATAAACGGGTCCCTCCTGTGGTTTGGTGGGGTGTGGGCGGCAATCAGGCCTGCGGCTGCGGGGCGCTGTCCCGCGTGGTGCCGCCGGGCTGGTAGCGTACCGGCAGGCAGATGAGCGGCGGCAGGCCCTTGAAATCGTTCGAGAGCACCATGCTGACGGCGGTCTCGGCAATGTCGGCGGTCGGCTGCACGATGGTGGAACAGATAAAGTCCTGGTCGCCAAACATGCGGATGCCGTCAAAGCCGATGACCTGTATATCCTCCGGCACGCGCAGGCCGAGCCGCCGCAGCAGCCCGACGACCTGCCAGGCCAGCAGGTCGTTGCCGCAGAACAGCCCGTCCAGCGGCTGGCCGGCGTACAGGATGTTCTTTTTTAAGAACACCTCAAACGCCGACAGCGGCGAACCGTCCGGCAGGTTGCAGACCTCGAACGGCAGGCCCAGCTCCATGCAGCCGCTGACAAAGCCGTCCTTGCGCTTGCTCGGTTCGTTGATCAGCGAAGAGCCGATGCGCAGGCAGGCCAGCCGCTTGCAGCCCAGTTCGGCCAGCTTCTGCGCGGCCAGGCGGCCGCCGCCGAAGTTGTCCGACGCGATGCAGGGCACGTCGACGCTGAAAAAGCGGTCGATCGTGACAAACGGGATACCGGCCGGGATCTGAAGATCGGGCGTGTAGGTCAGGGCGATGATGCCGTCGGCCTGGTTGCGGCGCACCATGCGGATAAACTCCTGCTCGCGGTCGCTGTCGCGCCCGGTGAAGCAGAGCATCATTTTATAGCCGCGCTTTTCCAGCGCCAGGTTGATGTACTGGGTCAGCAGCGCGAAAAACGGGGTGGTGGTGTCGGGGATGATGAGCGCGATAAAGCCGCTGCGGCTGCTTTTGAGCGCCTTGGCGCTGGGGTTGACCTGGTAATCCAGCTTTTTGACGGCGGCTTCCACCTTTAAGCGGTACTGCTCGCCCACCGGCTGGCCGTTGATGACCTTGGACACAGTGCCCAGGGCCACCCCGGCCTCGCGGGCGACGTCGCTCATGGTGGCGGCCTGTTTGCTGCGCATGGGGGACCTCCTTTGGAGAAAACGTGCGGCGCGGCCGCCGCGCCCTTATACGGGGCGCGGGATAACGGGCGGCGGCGCGCCTGGCTGGGTTTGCTGTTATTGTAGCACGTCCTTCGTGAAATGTAAATAGAATTCATGAAAATATTTTCGTTCTTCATGAAACGTGCTCGCGCATTTTCGCGCCGGAACCTCCGCCGCGCCCTTGTTGAAATTGCTGAATCGGGCGGGGCTACTTTGTGCAACCCGACAAAACCGCGGCGCAAACGCAAATTTTTGAACATTTTCTATTGACGAACGGGGCGAGACGTGGTATTTTGATTTCACAGAAAGCGTGAAACGATTCACGAACGCAACGAACCGCTTGCGCGCTTGTCCGTCCCTGGGGTGCTTCCCGAAAATCCCCGGCGCTTTTGATGGATCGGATGCACCCTGACCCCGCACTGCTTTATAAAGGAGGAGATCGCATGAGCAACGCTCCGGCGGCCGCCAAGGCAAAACCGGGCAAAGACCCGGCCCTCGTGCACCGCAAGCCGCTGAAAACGCGGCTGAAAGAAAACTGGCAGCTGTATCTTCTGCTGCTGATCCCGGTCATCATCACCATTGTGTACAAGTACGGCCCCATGTACGGCATCCAGATCGCCTTCCGCGATTTCAAGGCCAGCCGCGGCATCTGGGGCAGCGAGTGGGTCGGGCTCGAATGGTTCGAGCGGTTCTTCTCCTCGCCCAACTGCGGCCGCATGATCGTCAACACGGTGCTCATCAGCCTGTACAGCCTGCTGTGGAGCTTCCCGGTGCCGATCATCCTGGCGCTGGCGCTCAACCAGCTGCGCTTCCAGAAGCTCAAGCGCGTGGTGCAGACCGTGCTGTACGCGCCGCACTTTATCTCCACCATGATCATCTGCGGCATGCTGCGCATCTTTTTGAGCCCCTCGGGCGGTCTCATCAACCTGATCTTCGGCACCAGCATCGACTTTATCAACCAGACTTCGATGTTCCGCACCATCTACATCGCCTCCGGCATCTGGCAGGAAGCCGGGTGGGGCACCATCATCTACCTGGCCACGCTCTCCAGCGTCGACACCGCCCTGTACGAGGCCGCCAAGGTCGACGGCGCATCGGTGTTCCAGCGCATTTTGCACATCGACCTGCCTGCCCTGGTCCCGATGGCGGTGCTGCAGCTGATCCTGAGCGTCTCCAACCTGATGAACGTCGGCTTTGAAAAGATCTACCTGCTGCAGACCGACCTCAACAAGCCCGTCAGCGATACCATCGCCGTCTATGTGTATGAACAGGGCATCCTGGGGGCGGAGTACAGTTACTCGACCGCCATCGGCCTGTTCAACACAGCGGTCAACATCCTGCTGTTGATCATCGTCAGCCGCATCGCCAAAAAGGCCAGCGACGTCCAGTTCGTGTAAAGGAGGGAAAACGCAATGTCTGCCAAACCCAAGGCTATGGGCAAAAAGCCCGGCGGTCTTTCGGACCGCGCCAGCGACATCGTCCTGGTCCTGCTCAGCGTCTTTATCATGCTGCTGGTGGCCTACCCGCTGTATTACATTCTGGTGGCTTCCTTCTCGGACCCCTACGACGTCTACGCCGGCAAGACCTTTTTGCTGCCCAGCCAGTTCACGCTGGATGGCTACAAGGCCGTTTTCTCGGACGACAGCATTCTGGTCGGCTACTGGAACAGCATCAAGTACACCGTTGTGGGCACCCTGTTCTCGGTGGTCATGATCTACGTCACGGCCTACCCGCTTTCCAACCCCGACCTGCCGGGCCGCAAGCTGCTGAACGTGTTCTTTGTCATCACGATGTATTTCGGCGGCGGCCTGATCCCTACCTACCTGGTCGTGCGCGACACCGGGCTGATGAACACCATCTTCGCGATGTTTTTGCCCGGCGGCGTGGCCGTGTCCAACATGATCATCGCCCGCAACTACTTCGAGACCAGCATCCCCAAGGAACTCAAAGAAGCGGCCGAGATCGACGGCGCATCCAAGCTGCGGATCTTCTTTAACATCATCATCCCGCTGTCCCGCCCCATCATGGCCGTCATGGTCGTGTTCAGCATGGTGGCCTACTGGAACGACTGGTTCACCGCCCTGATCTACATGACCGGCGAAGGCCGCGCCCCGCTGCCGCTGGTGCTGCGCAACATCCTGATCGCCAGCGAGACTTCGGCCTCCCAGGCCAGCATGATCTCGGGCGGCTACGCCGAGCTGAACAAGCTGACCGAATCCATCAAGTTCGGCTCCATCATCGTGGCCGCCGCGCCCATGCTCATCATCTACCCCTTCGTGCAGAAATACTTTGAGCAGGGCTTCATGGCCGGCGCGGTCAAGGGCTGATTGGCAAATATCCGAACGTTTCACCTTCAACGTGCATCATAAACAAAAAGGAGCATCCCCATGAAACATCTTACCAAACGCATCGGCGCGGCGGCGCTGGCCGCCTCGCTGGCCGCCTCCCTGGCGGGCTGCGGCGGCAGCGGCAACGCCAACCAGGTGGAACCCGGCGTCGCCAACACCAACACCGACCAGACCGAGTTCAGCATCATCAGCGGCATTTCGGCGCTGTCCGGCGGGTATGACGACAACCCCGTGCTCAACGAGATGGCCGAAAACGCCGGTATCTCCATCAAGTGGGAGACGATGAGCGATTCGCTCTCGGAGCAGGTCAACATCCGCATTGCGGGCAACGACCTGCCCGACGCCTTCAACGCCGTCGGCTTCTCCAACTACGACCTGACCAACTACGGCCAGGACGGCACCTTCATTGACCTGACCCCCTATATCAATGAGGAGTACATGCCCAACCTGTCGAAGATCCTGGACGAGCACCCCGACATCCGCGCCGCTATCACGATGGACGACGGCTGCATCTACGGCCTGCCCGCGGGCGAGCAGATGGGCACCGCCGGTGTCGGCAAGGCGGAGGATTACAACATCTACACCATCCCCCAGTATTCGATGATCAACAAGACCTGGCTGGATGAGCTGGGTCTGGAAGTGCCCACCACGCTGGACGAACTGCACGACGTGCTGGTCGCGTTCAAAGAGAACGACATGGCCACGATGTACGGCAACGACGCCGGGCAGACCATCCCGATGTCCTTCGGCATCGACCAGTGGTGCTGGGGCCAGAACATCTTCTATGCGGGCTTCGGCTTCACCAACTGGGTTAACGACGTCTGCATGGACCTGCAGCTGCAGCCGGACGGCACCGTCAACTTTGTCAGCGATGACGACAATTACCGCGCCGCGCTGGAATACTTCCACGACTGGTTCACCGAGGGTCTGATCGACCAGGAAGTGTTCAGCCAGGACGACACCCAGTACATGGCCAAGTGCAGCCAGGGCCGCGTCGGTGTGGCTACCTGGTGGTACATTGAGGAGCTCATGGCCGACCATTCCGACGACTATGTCTTCCTGCCCGTGCTGGACGGCCCCGACGGCACCCACAACGTCACGGTGCGCGACGGCGGCGGCATCAACTCCGGCAGTTTGAGCATCACCTCGGCCTGCGAGAGCCCCATCAACCTGCTCAAGTTCTACGACCAGTGGTACATCCCCGAAAACACGATGCAGCTGCAGTACGGCCCCATCGGCACCTATTTCACCGAGCAGGACGAGAACGGCCTGTGGCAGAGCGTGACCGACGCGGAAGCGCAGGAGAAATTCGGCAAGAGCGCCGGCGAGCTCAAGAGCGAGATGGAAGTCGCCGGTCCGAAGCTGATCCTGTCCGATTACTACGCCACCGTCTTTGAGATGGAACCCCGCGCGCAGGACCGCCTGAACGACCTGTACGACTACTGGATGCAGTTTGTGGACGACACCACCTGCTACCCCATCGACTGCGTGTTCACCGCCGAGGAACTGGACGCCATCGACCGCTACCGTGTCGACTTTGAGGGCTTCGTGGCCGAGCAGGAGGCCGCCTGGCTGCGCGACGGCGGCATCACCGACGAGACCTGGGCCGCCTATAAGGAAAACCTCAACAGCTACGGCATGGACAAGCTGCTGGAAGCCTACCAGAGCGCCTATGACCGCTATGCCGAGACCGCGGGCGCGCAGGAAAGCGCCGCCGCCCCCGCCACGGCCGAAACCGCCGAATAACCCCCTTTGCAGCCACGGCCGGCGCCCTGCGGGGCGCTGCCCTTTGGGGGGGTTAACCAAAAGAAAAAACCAAAAAAGCGAGGAATCCCTTATGCCGCGCTATCTTTCCAAACTGGAGACCGCCCGCGAATTTGAGCGCAAGGAGGCCGCCCGCATCCCGGCGGCCAGCCGCCCGGCCTTTCACCTGTCGCCCGTTGTCGGCTGGATGAACGACCCCAACGGCTTTAGCTATTACGGCGGCCGCTACCACCTGTTTTACCAGTACCACCCCTACAACATGGTCTGGGGCCCCATGCACTGGGGCCACGCCGCCAGCGCCGACCTGCTGCACTGGGACTATCTGCCCTGCGCCCTCGCGCCGGACACCGCCGCCGATGCGGCCGGGTGCTTTTCCGGCAGCGCCATCCCGCTGCCGGACGGCGAGCTGCTGCTGCTGTACACCGGCGTGCAGCCCGCCGCCACCGGCCACAAGGAGCTGCAGGCCCAGTGCGTGGCCGTGGGCGACGGCCGCGATTTCGCCAAGGACGCCGCCAACCCGGTCATCCCCGCCGGCATGCTGCCGGAGGGCTTCTGCGCCGCCGACTTCCGCGACCCGAAGATCTGGGCCGAAAACGGAACCTACTACTGCGTGGCGGCGTCCCGCCACAAAACCGAACAGGGCAGCATCCTGCTGTTTGAAAGCCCGGACGGCCACAACTGGCAATATGTGACCGTGCTGGATGCCAGCCGCGGCGCGCTGGGCAAAATGTGGGAATGCCCGGATTTTTTCGCGCTGGACGGCGCGCAGGTGCTGCTCGTCAACCCGCAGGAGATGCGCGCCACCGCCGACGGCGAGTTCCACGCCGGGGACAACACGATGGCCCTGCTGGGCCGCTACGACCCCGCCACCCACGCCTTTGCCCGCCAGAGCGTGCAGGCGGTCGACTACGGGCTCGATTTTTACGCCCCGCAGACAACGCTTTCCCCCGACGGCCGCCGCATCCTGGTGGCCTGGATGCAGAGCTGGGCCACCGCGCCGGTCAACCCGGCCGCGTGCGAAAAACCGTGGTTCGGCCGCATGACGCTGCCGCGCGAGCTGCATGTGAAGGACGGCCGCCTGTACCAGAACCCCGTGCGGGAGATCGAAACGCTGTGGCGCGAAAAGACCGCGCTGACCGGCGTGACGGTGGAGGGCCGCGCCGCGCTGCCGGGCATCCACGGCCGCAGCCTGGACCTGACCGTGCGGGTGGACGCCGCCGCCAGCCCGGCTTGCCGCCGTTTCACGCTGCGCTTTGCCGAAGACGAAGCCCTGTACAACGAGATCCGCTGCGACCTCGACCGCGGCGAGCTGGCCTTCGACCGCAGCCACGGCGGCAGCCGCCGCGACGCGCCCCACACCCGGCACATCAAGGCCGCGCCCAAAGACGGCGTGCTGACGCTGCGCCTGATCCTGGACAAAGACTGCGCCGAGCTGTTTGTCAACGACGGCGAGCGCGCGCTCTCCGCCGTGCTGGACACCCCGCCCGAAGCCGAGGCCCTCACCTTCACCGCCGAAGGCGGCCCGGTCCGCTTCGACGTGGTGCAGCACCGTCTGGCATAAAACGCCCCGAACAGATAAAATCCCCCGGCCGCGCAGCCTGAACCGAGCCAGAAAAACTGGGCAATAGACAAAATTCCCCCTGATGCAGGAAAAAAATACATCAGGGGGATTTGTTATGTCTAAATGCCAATATACAAACCCGGCTGCCGACGATAGAAAAGATGTCGGAGGCAGGTAAGGGGCGTAGAGGGACAGCGGCATGAGGACGACCCGGCAGCGACCTGCTGGAAAGGCGGCGCAGAAAAGCCGCCGGGGGGGGCCAATGTTTCGTGGAAGGAAACCGGCAAAGATTATATAATTCCCCCGGTTGACAACCGGCGGGCGGAAATGATAGAACAAAGGCAGAAACAGCGGCGGCTGCGGGCGCGGGGCGTCCGCGGCGCTTAAAACCAAACAGGAGGCGATGGTATGTATTTTTTTGAACGGGACGGCAACGCGCTGCTCTACCGCATGGACGGCGAGACCGTACGGGTCGAGCCGTGGGGCAAGGACAGCCTGCGCGTGCGCGCGGGGCTCATGGAGGACCTGGAGAAGGGCAGCGTGGCGCTGCTGCCGCCGGGGGACCCCGCCGCGCCGGTGGAAATCACGCTGGGCGAGCGCCAGGCCCGGCTGCAGTACGGCGGCATCGCGGTCGAGATGGCGCTGCACCCCTGGGGCGACACGCTGGAAATGACCTTCCGCAACGCCCGCGGCGAGGTGCTGCTGCAGGAGCTCCCCAAGGGCAACGCGCTCTCGCTGCGCGCGCGGCATTACCGCGCGCTGCCGGGCGGCAACTACCGCCTGAAAGCGTCGTTCCTGGCAAACGACGGCGAGAAGATCTACGGCATGGGCCAGTACCAGCAGGAGACGATGAACTGGAAAGGCTGCAACCTGGAGCTGGCGCACCGCAACTCCCAGGCCAGCGTGCCGTTCTACATCTCCAGCCGCGGCTACGGCTTTTTGTGGCACAACGCTTCGATCGGCGAGGCGCACTTCGGCTACAACACGACCGAGTGGACGGCCGAGAACACCCGCCAGCTGGACTACTGGATCACGGCGGGCGACACCCCCGCCGCCATCGAGCACAACTACACGGCCGTCACCGGCCGCGCGCCGCAGATGCCGGAATACGGCCTCGGCTTCTGGCAGTGCAAGCTGCGCTACTACAACCAGCAGCAGGTGCTGGACGTCGCGCGCGAATACAAGCGCCGCGGCATCCCGCTGGATGTGATCGTCATCGACTACTACCACTGGCCGCGCTGCGGCGACTACCGCTTTGACCCCGAATATTTCCCCGACCCGGCCGCGATGATCCGCGAGCTCAAGGAGATGGGCGTCGAGACGATGGTCTCGGTCTGGCCGCAGATCGACAAGCGCGGCGAAAACTATGAGGAGATGCGCCAGCAGGGCCTGCTGGTCAAATCGAACGGCGGCGTCGACGTGCAGATGGTCTTCCACGGCGACAACGTCTTTATGGACGCCACCAACCCGCGCGCGCGCCGGTATGTCTGGGAAAAGCTGCAAAAGAACTACGCCGAGCTCGGCGTGCGGCTGTTCTGGCTGGACGAAGCCGAGCCGGAATTTACCGGCTATGACTATGACCAGTACCGCTACATGGCCGGGCCGGTGCTCGAGGTCGGCAACCTCTACCCGCGCGAGTACGCGCGCATGGTCTATGAAGGCCAGCACGCGCGCGGGCAGGAGGACGTCGTCAGCTTGATCCGCTGCGCCTGGGTGGGCAGCCAGCGCTACGGGGCGCTCGTGTGGAGCGGCGATATCTTCTCCACCTGGGAGGATCTGCGCAAGCAGGTCTGCGCGGGGCTCAGCATCGGGCTCGCGGGCATCCCGTGGTGGGCCACCGACATCGGCGGCTTCCACGGCGGCGTCACGGCCAACCCGGCTTTCCGGGAGCTGCTCGTGCGCTGGTTCCAGTTCGGCACGTTCAGCCCGGTCATGCGCATCCACGGCTGCCGCGCCCCGCAGCACGACGTTATCAACAAAGCGGGCGAAGTGCGCGAGTGGTGCGGCGCGGACAACGAGGTGTGGAGCTTTGGCGAGGAAAACACGCCGGTGCTGGTCGGCTACATCCGCCTGCGCGAGGCGATGCGCGGTTATCTGCGCGCCGTGACCGACGCCGCCCACACCGACGGCGACCCGATCATGCGCCCGCTGTTCTACGACTTCCCGGCCGACGCCGAGGGGTGGGACATCCGGGACGAGTACATGTTCGGCCCCGACGTGCTGGTGGCCCCGGTGATGGAGCCGGGCGCCGATGTGCGGCGCGTTTACCTGCCCGCGGGCGCGGCCTGGACGCTGCTGCACGACGGCACGGTGTACGCAGGCGGCGCCTGGTACGATGTGCCCGCCCCGCTGGCGCAGGTCCCGGCTTTCCTGCGCGACGGCCGCCACGCCGAGTGGATCGGCATGGTGTGACCGCAGGCGGGACGCTGCGGCGGCAATGTCCCAAATTTGGACAAAAGCGGCAAATTGTCCCCTGAAACAAAGAAGGCGGCGCGGCTGTGCACTTGAGCAGCCGCGCCGCTTTATGGTATGATTGGTTTTACCGCAGGAGCGGGAAAAAACAAAAAAAGCGGGGAGGTGCCGCCGATGGCGGATTCCAACATCACCAAGCGCGCGCTGGCTGCGGCGCTCAAATCGCTGCTGGCCGAACGCCCGTTCGCCAAGGTCAGCGTGCGCGAGATCTGCGAAGCCTGCGGCATGAGCCGCAAGAGCTTCTACTACCATTTTAAAGACAAATACGAGCTGCTGAACTGGATCTTTGAGACCGAGTTTGTGGCCCGCGTGCAGCAGACCCAGGGGGAGCGCAACGCCTGGGAGCTGCTCAACGACCTGTGCTGCTATTTTTATGACAACCGGGACTTTTACCGCCGCGCTTTTGCGGTGCAGGGGCAGAACTCCTTCCGCGATTATTTCCGCGAGGTCATCGGCCTGATGCTGCAAAGCGAGATGGAGCGCATCTTCGGCCAGGAGGAGAACATCGCCTTTTATACCGGCTTTTACCTCGACGCGCTGACCTGCGCGATCCTCAACTGGCTGCAGAGCCGCCAGCCGCAGCCGCCCGCCGAGTTCTGCGCGCTGCTGCGCCGCTGCGTGGTGGATGTCTCCGGCCGCGTGTTGGCGTCCTACCGGGAGGAAAACGAAAAGCCATGAAGGCGGAAGCGCCCATTGGTTGCAGGGGTGAGGTTCCCCGGTTGGGTACGGGCCTTCCGTTGATCGTAGGGGCGGGATTTATCCCGCCCGCGGGTGTTTGCCCCGCCGCGGGGGTGCGGGACGATGCGAGCATCGTCCCCTACAGGGGCTTGCGGCACGGCAAGGTTGCCGTTTCCCGGCTGGCCGCGGGCCTTCCGTCGATCGTAGGGGCGGGATTTATCCTGCCCGCGGGCGTTTGCGCCGCCGCGGAGTGCGGCGGGATGAGGGCATCCCGCCCTACGGTCGCCCGGGTGGTTACAGCCGTTCCGGTTTGGTCTGAAGCATAAAATTTATTCGTAGGGGCGGATTCCATATCCGCCCGCAGACGTTTGCGCC
>MHCFR05601__coassemble_1484_pt1 | contig 13991 bp, 10 predicted proteins | sample MHCFR05601__metabat2_high_PE_011 | metagenome-assembled genome bin MHCFR05601 | reverse complement strand
GCCTCCCTTGTCAAAGGGAGGTGGCACGGCCGCAGGCCGTGACGGAGGGATTGCCCCGCCTTGAAATGCCGCTCCCGGGTGCGGCAGGGAGGAGGGCGCCGCCGCAGGGTCCGGCGGGATGAGGGCATCCCGCCCTGCGTTTGCCCGGGCAGCCGCGGCCGTCCCGGTTGGCCGGGCGTTCGCCGTGGGCCGTAGGGGCGGGATTTATCCCGCCCGGGGACGTTGGCGCCGCCGCAGGGTCGCCCGGGACGATGCAAGCATCGTCCCCTACAGGGGGTGCGATCACGCAAAGCTGCAGCCTTCCCGCCTGGGCGCAGCTTTGCCTCCCTTGTCAAAGGGAGGTGGCACGGCCGCAGGTCGTGACGGAGGGATTGCCCCGCCTTGAAATGCCGCTCCCGGGTGCGGCAGGGTGTTTGCGCCGCCCCGGGGCGGTTTCCGGCATTTTGCCACAATGGGGGCTGCGGTTTTGGGCGGGTTGACGGTTTACAGCGCGGGGCGGCATCTGCGATAATGTTTTTATACATCCACACGCAGGGAGGCGCACGCGATGAAATACATTCTGGCCCTTGACCAGGGCACCACCAGCAGCCGCTGCATCCTGTTCGATGCACAGCAGAACATGGTGGCCATGGCCCAGCGGGAGTTTGCCCAGCTTTACCCGCAGCCCGGCTGGGTCGAGCATGACCCGATGGAGATCTATTCCAGCCAGTACGGCGTGATGATGGAGGTGCTGGCCAAATCCGGCGTGGACCCGCGCGACATTGCGGGCATTGGCATCACCAACCAGCGCGAGACGGCCATCGTGTGGGACAAAACCACCGGCCGCCCGGTGTACAACGCCATTGTGTGGCAGTGCCGCCGCACGGCCGAGACCTGCGAGCAGCTCAAGGCGGACGCGGAATTCACCGCCTATGTCAAGGACCGCACCGGGCTTTTGATCGACGCCTATTTTTCGGCCACCAAGATCGCCTGGGTGCTTGACCATGTGGAGGGCGCGCGCGAACGCGCCGAGGCGGGCGAGCTTTTGTTCGGCACGGTGGACAGCTGGCTGATCTGGAAGCTGACCGGCGGGGCCGTGCATGTGACCGACTACACCAACGCCAGCCGCACGATGCTGTTTGACATCGAGAACCTGCGCTGGGACGAGCGCATCTGCCGCCGCCTGGGCATCCCGGCGGCGATGCTGCCCGCCGTGCGCCCGTGCAGCGAGGTGTACGGCACGGTGAACATCCAAGGGGTGGAGGTCCCCATCGCCGGGATCGCGGGCGACCAGCAGGCCGCGCTGTTCGGCCAGACCTGCTTTGCCGCGGGCGAGGCCAAAAACACCTACGGCACCGGCTGCTTTTTGCTGATGAACACCGGCGAAACGCTGCACCGCAGCCGCCACGGGCTGCTGACGACCATTGCCGCCGGCCCCGGGCCGCGTGTGCAGTACGCGCTGGAAGGCAGCGTGTTTGTGGCCGGGGCGGTGGTCCAGTGGCTGCGGGATGAGCTGCACCTGATCACCGAAGCGGCCGACAGCGAATATTTTGCCCAAAAAGTGCCGGACAGCGCCGGGGTGTACCTGGTCCCCGCCTTTACCGGGCTGGGCGCGCCCTACTGGGACATGTACGCCCGCGGCGCGCTGGTGGGGCTGACGCGCGGGGCCGGGCGCAACCATATCATCCGCGCGGCGCTGGAATCCATCGCCTACCAGACCGCCGATGTGCTGACCGCGATGGAGGCCGACGCCGGGGTGCCGCTGCGCGAGCTGCGGGTGGACGGCGGGGCTTCGGCCAACAATTTCCTGATGCAGTTCCAGGCGGACATCATCGGCCGCACGCTGCGCCGCCCGATGATCCGCGAGACGACCGCCCTGGGCGCGGCGTATCTGGCCGGGCTTGCCACCGGCGTGTGGAAGGACACCGGCGAGATCCGCGCCGGTTGGACGCTGGACCGCCAGTATACCCCGCAGATGCCCCAAGCGCAGCGCGCCGCCCTGCGCGCCGGTTGGCGCAAAGCCGTCGACCGCGCCAGAGGATGGGCGGAGGAGTGAGAACGCTGTGGGGGCAGGGTTTGAACACATTAAAAATTAGAAATCAGGAATGAGGAATTAAGAAACGTTCCTCATAAACCGGGGGCAACGCTGCGCCCCCCAAACAAAACATCCCCGCAGGGAAAACTCCCTGCGGGGATGCGCTTTACGCGTGGTTATTTGCCTGCGCGAACCGCGCGGGCGGGGTGGAACATCAAACGATGCCCTGCGCCAGCATGGCGTCGGCGACCTTGGTGAAGCCGGCGATGTTCGCGCCTGCGACCAGGTTGCCCTTCATGCCGTAGGTCTCGGCGGCCTGGGCGGCGTTGGCATAGATGTTCTTCATGATGCCCTGCAGGCGGGCGTCGACCTCGTCAAAGGTCCAGGCCAGGCGCAGGGAGTTCTGGCTCATCTCCAGGCCGCTGGTGGCGACGCCGCCCGCGTTGGAAGCCTTGGCCGGGGCGAACAGCACGCCGTTGGCCTGCAGGTAGGCGACCGCCTCCGGGGTGGAGGGCATGTTCGCGCCTTCGGCCACCGCATAGCAGCCGTTCGCGACCAGCGCCTTCGCGCCCTCGAGCGGCAGTTCGTTCTGGGTCGCGCAGGGCAGGGCGATGTCGCAGGGCACGCTCCAGATACCGGCGCTGCCCTCGACATACTTGGCGGAAGGCACATAGTCCAGGTAGGTCTTGATGCGCGCGCGCTTGACCTCCTTGATCTCCTTCATCACCTTGTAGTCGATGCCGTTCTCGTCGACGATATAGCCGTTGGAATCGCTCATCGCGATGACCTTGCCGCCCAGCTGGGTGGCCTTCTGGTTCGCGTAGATCGCAACGTTGCCGGAGCCGGAGATGACGACCTTCGCGCCGTCAAAGCTCTTGCCGTTGGCCTTGAGCATCTCGTCCGCAAAGTAGCACAGGCCGTAGCCGGTGGCTTCGGTGCGCGCCAGGCTGCCGCCAAAGGTCAGGCCCTTGCCGGTCAGCACGCCGGTGAACTCGTTGCGGATGCGCTTGTACTGGCCGTACATAAAGCCGATCTCACGGCCGCCCACGCCGATGTCGCCCGCGGGCACGTCGGTATCGGGGCCAATGTGGCGGCACAGCTCGGTCATGAAGCTCTGGCAGAAGCGCATGACCTCGCCGTCGCTCTTGCCGTGGGGGTCAAAGTCGCTGCCGCCCTTGCCGCCGCCCATGGGCAGGCCGGTCAGGCTGTTTTTGAAAATCTGTTCAAAGCCCAGGAACTTGATCACAGACAGGTTGACGCTCTTGTGGAAGCGCAGGCCGCCCTTGTAGGGGCCGATGGCCGAGTTGAACTGCACGCGGTAAGCGCGGTTGACCTGCACCTTGCCCGCATCGTCCACCCAGGGCACGCGGAACATGACCACGCGCTCCGGTTCGACCAGGCGCTCGATCAGGCCGTTTTTCTCGATCTCGGGGCGGGCCGCAACGACCGGCTCCAGGCTTTCGAGAACTTCGTCCACCGCCTGCAGGAATTCCTTCTGCTCGGCGTTGCGTTCGGCAAGCCCGGCGTAAACGTTTGCCAGGTAAGCGTTCTGAATAGACATGTTACAACAACTCCTTTATATAAGTTTCGTCACCGGTTTTTATGTTAGCACGTTTGCGGCGGCTTGACAAGATTTTTTTGCGGTTTTGTTCCCGCCCCGGGGCCACCTGTGCGCCGTGCAAGAACAAAAATGCCCGCGCCGGGCGTGCGAAAATGCGGAAAAATACAGTTTTTGTTGTAAATTTTCACAAAATATCTATCCAATCCGCCCCGCCAGGGTGTATAATGGTCAAAAATGCAGGCGGGCGCCCGCCCGCTGCAAAAAAATTGAAGGAGGAGCATCTCATGCCTGTCCATATTGCCGAACTGATCTCCCAAATGACGCTGGAGGAGAAAGCCGGCCTTTGCTCCGGCGCGGACTTCTGGCACACCAAGGCCGTCGGCCGCCTGGGCATCCCGGCCATGATGGTATCGGACGGCCCCCACGGCCTGCGCACGCAGGAGGAAGGCAAGGGCATCAACGACAGCATCAAGGCGGTCTGCTTCCCGGCCGGGTGCGCGTCGGCCGCGAGCTTTGACGTCGATTTGCTGCGCCGCCTTGGCGAGACCATCGGCGCCGAGGCTAAGGCCGTCGGCCTCGGCGTCGTGCTGGGCCCGGCGCTCAACATCAAGCGCAGCCCGCTGTGCGGCCGCAACTTTGAATATTATTCCGAGGACCCGACCCTTGCGGGCGAACTGTCCGCCGCCTTTATCAACGGCGTGCAGAGCCAGGGCGTGGGCACTTCGCCCAAGCATTTCGCGGCCAACAACCAGGAGACCCGCCGCATGACCTGCTCGTCCAACATGACCGAGCGCACGCTGCGCGAAATCTACCTGCCCGCGTTCGAGATCGCCGTCAAGAAGGCCCGCCCCTGGACCATCATGCACAGCTACAACCTCATCAACGGCACCTATGCGGGCGAAAGCTACGAGCTGCTGACCCGCATCCTGCGCGATGAATGGGGCTTTGACGGTTTTGTCATGTCCGACTGGGGCGCGGTGTCCGACCGTGTCGCCGGGCTCAAGGCCGGCTGCGAACTCGAGATGCCCGCCAGCGGCGGCGTCAACGACCAGAAGATCGTCGCCGCCGTCAAGGACGGCACGCTGCCCGAGGCGGTGCTTGACAAGGCGGTCGCCCGCCTGCTCAACATCGTGCTGCGCTGGGCCGACCTCGCCGCCGAACCGGCCCCCGAGCTCGACCTTGCGCGCGACCACGACACCGCAGCCGCCATGGCCGCCGAGTGCGCGGTGCTTTTGCAGAACCGCGGCGCGCTGCCCCTTGCCCCCGGGCAGAAGGTCGTGTATATCGGCGGCTTTGCGGCCGCGCCGCGCTACCAGGGCGGCGGGTCCAGCCATGTCAATTCCTGGCGCATTGACAGCGCGCTCGACGCGGCCCGCGCGCGCGGCCGCGCCGTCGAATATGTCGAGGGCTACCCGACCGACCGCGACCAGCGCGAGGAGGCCGAGTTCCTCCGGGCCGTCGAAGCCGCCGAGGCCGCCGACGTGGCCGTCATCTTTGCGGGCCTGCCCGACAGCTTTGAGAGCGAGGGCTACGACCGCAAGCACATGCGCCTGCCCGATTGCCAGAACAACCTGATCTCCCGCGTGGCCGCCGTGCAGAAAAACACCGTCGTCGTGCTGCACACCGGCAGCCCGGTCGAATGCCCGTGGGCGGACGAAGTCTCGGCCGTCCTGTGCATGTACCTCGGCGGCGAAGCCGTCGGCCGCGCCGCCGACGCGCTGCTCTACGGCGACGCCGAACCCTGCGGCCGCCTGCCCGAAAGCTGGCCGCTGCGGCTGGAGGACACCCCCTGCTACCTCGATTTCCCCGGCGACGGCCACACCGCCGACTACCGCGAGGGCGTCTATGTGGGCTACCGCTGGTACGACGCGCGCCGCATGCCGGTGCGCTGGCCGTTCGGGCACGGGCTGTCCTACACCGGCTTTGTGTACAAGGCGGCGGCGCTCTCTGCCGACACGATGGACGAAAACGGCAGCGTGACCGTGACCGTCACGGTGCGCAACACCGGCGCGCGCCCGGGCAAGGAGGTCGTGCAGCTGTACATTGCGGACGAGACCGGCACGACCGGCCGCCCGCCCAAAGAGCTGCGCCATTTTGCCAAGGTGGCGCTGGAACCCGGCGAGGAAAAGCAGGTCAGTTTCACGCTCACCGCCCGCGACCTGAGCTACTATGACGAAAAGATGGGCGGCTGGTACGCCGCCTCCGGCGATTACACCGTGCTGATCGGCCATTCCAGCCGCAACATCCCCGCCCGCCTGACGCTGCACTACCAGACCGCGCGCCGCCGCCCGCTGACGGTGGACGAGAACACCGCCATGGGCGACCTGCTGCGCGATGCGCGCACCGCCCCGGTGATGAAGTCTGTGCTGCAGAGCTTTGGCAGCGCGCTGGGCATGAACGGCGGCGGCGAGAACGCGGCCATCACCGAGGAAGCCGGGCTGCAGATGCTCGACGCAATGCCGCTGCGCGCGATGGCCAGCTTTGGCGGGGCCCAGGCGGCGGCCGCCCTGCCCGGCCTGCTGGCCGCGCTGCGCGCCGCCCTGCCCGAAGCCCAAAACAAGGAGTAAGCCGTGAGCAACGTACTGACCCAGGCGTTCGTATACCTGCTGCTGTTGGGCGTGGGATACGGCTTCAAGCGCGCGGGCATCTTCCGCGTCGAGGATTCGGCTTTCCTTAAATCGGTCATCCTCTACATCACGATGCCCGCCACGGCCGTCAACGGCCTCAAGGACCTTGAACTGCAGCCGTCCTTCCTGTGGTGCTTTCTGACCGGCTTTGTCACCTGCACCGTGCTGATGGCGGCCGGGCTGTCGGTGGCCCGCAACGCCCCCGCGCCGCGCAAACTTGTCTACCTGTTCAGCACCAACAGCTTCAACGTCGGCAATTTTGCAATCCCGTTCCTCACCGGCCTGATCTCCACCGACGGCTTTGCCGCCCTGTGCCTGTTTGACATCGCCGTGGCGATTTATCTCTACGGCGTCAGCTACAGCATGGCCGAAGGCATCACCGGGCGGGGCGGCTTTTCGGCCAAACTGCTGCTGAAAAAGATCTTCACCTCGCCGGTGACAGACGCCTACCTCATCATGCTGGCGCTGGCGGCGCTGCACATCCGCCTGCCCGCGCCGCTGCTGCGCCTGGCCGAAGTGACCGCCAACGCCAACGCCTTCCTGGCCATGCTCAGCATCGGCATTCTGTTCGAGATCAACTTCGGCAAAAAAGACCTTGGCGAAATGGCGCGCTTCTTTGCGCTGCGCTACGGTGTGGTGCTGGCGCTGGCCGCCGGGGTGTACTGGCTGCTGCCGCTGGCCGCCGATATCCGCCAGGCGCTCTGCGTGCTGCTGATGGCCCCGGTCGCGAGCGTCGCCCCGCTGCTGACCCGCAACGCGGGCGGCGACGGCACCCGCGCCGCCCAGATCAACTCGATCAGCATCCTCATCGGCATCGCCATGATGACGCTGATGTACGCCGTCACCGGCTGACGCCCCAAAACACAAACAAACGGGAGGGAGCCCATAAGGGCCCCTCCCGTTTTGGCGTGTCGAAAAACCGCCCGTTTCTCCTTCGGCTGCCGCTTCCGGTTGCCCTGCAGGGCGGGCGATTTCGCCCGCCGCACCTTGGTGATTTCAAAGGTGGAACATGCGCTGCCGCAAGGTCCGGCGGGATGAGGGCATCCCGCCCTACGTTCGCCCGGGTGGCCGCGGCCATCCCTGCTGGCGCGAAACATAAAATCTGTTCGTAGGGGCGGGATTTATCCCGCCCGCGGAACCCTGCGCCGCCGCAAACCGGGCCGATAGCTCCGGCCTGAGAGCCGGGCCTTGCGGTCTTTGGCCTCCGAAACGCGCCTGCGGGCGCAGTGGAATCGGCCCCTACAGGGGTTTGCGGTATCGCCTGGGGGCGCGTTTTCCCGGTTGGCCGCGATGTTCGCCCCGGTTTGTAGGGGAGGGCCATGGCCCTCCCGCGGGTGTTTGCACCGCAGCGTTTTCCCGGTTGGCCGCCATGTTTCCCCTCGTTCCGTAGGGCGGGCGATTTCGCCCGCCGCACCTCCGCGAATTCAAAAAGCACGTTCCGGCGGTTATCTTTTAAAAATCGGCGGCACAGCGTTAGATAAAACTGCGCCAGGTCTGTTCGGCGCGGGTCTGGAAATCGCACAGCTCCTGCATCAGCCGGTGCGCGCCGGGGCTGGCCAGCGGGTAGTCGCTCTCGGCGCGCTTGCAGTCCATCACGCCCTGGCCGCTGCCCTCGGCCAGCATCGTGGCCAGGTTGCGCGTGCTTTTGTCCAGCATCGTGCGCGTGCGGATGCCCATGCTCACGCCCATGCGGGCGGCCGCGCTCTGGCCTTTGGCCTCGCAGCCGATGGCGTCCAGCGCCGTGTGGGCCTTCTGGTTCAGGCGGCGGTAGGCGTTGCGCTGGCGCATCATCTCGTCCTTCAGCGCCTGGTCATGGGTCAGGCCCATGATCTCCTCCAGCGTGTTTTTGCCCAGTTCGGTGTTCTGTACGACCTCCTGCAGCATGGCTTCGTTGTCGGCCTGGCTGCGGTTCGTATCCGGTTGCATATACAAAAACCCCCTTCTGCACAGTGTGGAACGTTCGTTCGTCCACAGTATGTGCAGCAGGGGGTCTGCTTATCCGGGCAAAAGTTACGGGTTGTACAGGCGGCTTTCGGCCAGGCTCACCATCAGGTCCCAGCTGCCGGTCTCGACCCAGTCGGCCGAAGCCACGGTGGCCGTGAACTCGCCGCGGCGGGCCAGCGTGATGCCGAAATTGCGGCGCGCGTTGCGCAGCGCTTCCTGCAGGCAGTTTTCCAGCTCGCGGGCCGAAACGCCCACCGCCACCACCAGGAACACGCCGTCCTCCAGGCGGATCAGCGTCGTCTCGGTGCCCATGCCGTCCAGCGCCAGGCTCAGCACACCGGCGGCCGTGTTCAGGCAGCGGTCGGCGGCGGCCACGCTCTCGCTGCGGCACAGCGCGGCGTACTCGTTGACGCGCACCAGCGCGGCGCTGACCTTTTCGCCGTCGCGCGCGGCGGCGGACACATGCCCGCGGAACGCCGAATCCAGGTGGGTGCGGTTGTACACGCCGGTCACATAGTCGTGGCACATCTCGTTGCGCGCCTGGGTCAGCAGGCGGTAGAAGGCGTTGGCCTCGCGGGTGTTGCCCGCGTCGGCGTGGGGCAGGTCATAGGTCACGCACAGCACGCAGGGGCGGCCTTCCGGGCGCACGCTCCAGTACAGCGTAAAGCAGGTGGCATCCTCCAGGAACAGCGGTTTCCAGGCGCGGCCGCGCTCATCCAGCACGGGGACTTCGTCGGCGGGGCCGGTGGGCTCCAGCGTCTCGGGGTCCAGCACCTGGTGGGCTGCCGCGTCCACCAGCTTCACATCGTCAAACAGCTGCCGCAGACCGGCGATCTCGGCCGTCAGTTGCTTACGGGTATACTCCATGTTACGCCTCCACATGCAAAAAATGGCGCTGTGTTACAGCCCGATGCGGCCGCTTTTTGCTGCACGGGCAGCCGCATCCGCCTAATTATCAGCATTATATCACGTTTCGCGGCAATTTTCAGCCCCCCGCCATGTAGAAAGAATAGGGGGTACAGGTGTGGAAAGTTGGACCTTTTGCCAAATCACGTCATTCCTGTGTGGTTTCGGGGGCTTCGGGCGGCTGCAGCGCCGCAATGGCGGCTTCGCGCCAGGCGCTGCGGTGGCTGGCGGTAAAGCGGGTACGCAGCGCGCCGTCCTCGTCCCGGGCCAGCGCGCGGGCCGCTTCGCCCAGGCCGGCCGCGGCGGCGGTGTCCAGCGCGGGCTCCGGCAAAATGCCCGCCCCCACCTGTTCGACCTGCATCGCGGTCAGCGGCGTGTCGTTGCTGGCGGTGCCCCACGGCGTTACCAGCCCCAGCGTCTGGGTCAGCGTTTCCTCCCCGGCCTGGCTGGTGTACAGCCACAGCATGGCAGCGGCCGCGGCCTCGGTGCGGGCTTCGTCCGCCCCGGCGGGCACGGCCAGCCAGGCTTCCCCGGCCAGCACGGGGTAGTTCAGCAGCCCGGTCAGGTTGTATTCGGTCTCGCCCAGGTCGCTCTCGACCAGGTCGCACTTGACCGGCAGCCAGCACAGCGTTTCGGCCGCTGCGCCGCCGCTGTACAGCAGCCAGTCTGCCAGCGAACCGCGGCAGAACAGCGCCGTGCGCCCCTGCACGGCCTGCATGGCGGCGGCTGTGCTGTCCGCCCAGGCGGCGTTTTCCAGTTCCAGCGTCAGCGCGCTGTACACGCCGTTCAGCGGGCCGGTCAGCGTGTCGGCGTCGCGGGCCTGTCCGGCGGCCAGCAGCGCGCCGGTGTACAGCGGCAGGCCGCCGCCCCCCGTCACGCTGTCTTCACACAGGCTGAACACCCCGGTCAGGCCCGCGGCGGCCTCGGGGCGTTCGGCGGGCAGGGTATAGTCGCGGCCGTTCAGCGTCAGCGCCGTTTCGGCGGGCTCGGCCAGCCATTCGGTCACGGTCTCGGCCAGGGTGCTCCACTCGTCCCAGCTCGCGGCCTGCAGGTCGGCGGTCACGGCTTCGCGCTCGCCGCCCAGCAGCGCCGCCAGCACGTCGCCGTCCGCCCAGTAGGCGTACAGCGTTTTGCCCAGCGGCAGCGCGTACACCGGGGCTTCGGCGTCCAGCCCGGCGCGGGCGGCCGCGGTGGCCAGCAGCGCGTCGGCCGTAAGGTCCTTCCAGCTGCCGTCGTCCGCCGGTTCGGCTTCCAGCACGGCCAGGTCGGCCGCGGCGGGGTCTTCGCCGGGGTACAGCTCCTGCAGCGTTACGCCCTGCGCCGCGGCATAGGCGCGCAGCGCCGTGGCGGCCGGGCTGTCCGCCCCGCCCGCATAGTAGACCGTCAGCTGTTGCGGCGCGGCGGTGGGGGCGGGGGCGGCTGTCTCGGCGGTGGCTGCGCCCGCGCCGCTTTGCGCGCCGCACCCGGCCAGCAGGCTCAGCGCCAGCAGCGCCGCCAGCGCCCGCGGCGTGCCAAAAATACGCTTCATAAACTTCCTCCAGAAAAAGCGGTCCCGCGCAGGCGACGCCCGGCCGCGGAAATTCCAAATGTATCTTTATTCATTATAGCGGATTTACCGGTTTTGTCTACCCCGGTTTTGTGCTATAATGGATCTATTTGAATGCCATGCGAGGGGAGGGGGCTGCCCATGCAGCCGACAGAAAAACTCTACGAGGCGGACGCCTTTACCCGCCGGTTCACCGCCGCGGTGCTTGCGTGCGAGCCCGTGCCCGGCGGCTGGCGCGCGGCGCTGGACCGCACCGCCTTTTACCCCGAAGGCGGCGGCCAGCCCTGTGACACCGGCACGCTGGGCGGCGCGGCCGTCACCGGCGTGCACGCAGGCGGCGGCGTTATCTGGCACACGCTGGACGCGCCGCTGCCCGTGGGCGGCCGTGTTGAGGGCGAGCTCGACTGGGCGCGGCGGCGCGACCACATGGAGCAGCACACCGGCGAGCATATTTTGTCCGGCACGCTGCACCGGCTGTTCGGGGCCGAAAACGTCGGCTTCCACATCGGCCAGCCCGCCGTGCGCATGGACATGGACCGGCCGCTGACCCCCGCCCAGCTGGCCGAAGCTGAAACCGCGGCCAACGCCGCCGTGCGCGCCGACGCCCCGGTGCGCGCGTGGTACCCGGAACCGGGCGAGCTGGCGGGCCTTGCCTACCGCAGCAAAAAGGAGCTGGACGGCCCGGTGCGCCTGGTCGACGCGGGCGGGGCCGACCTGTGCGCCTGCTGCGGCACCCATTTGGGGCGCACCGGTCAGGTGGGGCTCATCAAGATCCTGTCTGCCCAGAACTATAAGGGCGGCGTGCGGCTGGCCGTCGCTTGCGGCGCGCGCGCCCAGCAGGCGGTGGCCGCCGCCTGGGCCGATGCCGAAGCCGCCGGCGCGCTGCTCTCGGCCGGGCCGGGCCGCCTGGCCGAAGCCGCCCGCCACGCGCTGGACGCCGCCGCCGAAACCAAGCAGCGCCTGGCCGCTTTGCAAAACACGCTGGCCGCGGCCCTGGCCTCCGGCGCCGCGCCCGGGCAGCCGTTCGTCGCTTTTTGCGAAGGTGCCGACGCCGACGGCCTGCGCCGCCTGTGCCTGGCCGTGGCCGCCAAAACCGGCGCGCTGTGCGCCGTGTTCGGCCCCGGCGGCCGCGGTTTGGCCTATGCCGTCGCCGTGCCCGGCGGCGACGCCCGCCCCGCCGCCAAAGCCCTCAACGCCGCCTTTGACGGCCGCGGCGGCGGCAAGGCCGAACTCTGCCAGGGCAGCCTCGCCGCCGGAACGTATGAAGCCGCCCGCGCCTTTTTGCTTGAAACCTGCCGAAAAAACGAGGAATAAACCATGACCACTGCCGGACAGCCCGGCGGGGTAAGGGCGCCCCACCCTGCGCCCGTCCGTTGGGCGGCAGCCGTCCGGTTTGCCCAAAGCATGAAATTTATTCGTAGGGGCGGGATTTATCCCGCCCGCGGAACCCCGCGCCGCCGCGAGGCCCCCGGGACGATGCAAGCATCGTCCCCTACATGGGTTTGCCATCGTTTGCGGTCCGCGTTTTCTCGGCTGGCCGCGGGCCTTCGCCGTCGGCCGCAGGGGTGGGTTCCATATCCGCCCGCCCCGCGCTGCCGCGGGCAATCCCCGGCAAACGATGCCCCACAAGGGCGCGTCCGGCAACTTTTTCAATCATCCGCGGCATTTCCCCCGTGTCAAACCGTTCATAAAAAAGGAGAACAACCCCATGCGCATGCGTTTTAAACCCTATGCCCGGCCGGAGCTTCTGGCCTGTTCGTTCCATGTCCACGAGCCGCTGACCCACGCGGGCCACTGGCGTGAGCTGTACCCCGCGCCCGAAAAGCCGTTCTGCCTCGAGCTCGGCTGCGGCAAGGGCGGGTTCCTTTCCCAGCTTGCCAGCGCCCACCCGGAAAACAACTATCTCGGCATCGACATCACCGACAAGGTCCTGATCCTGGCCAAGCGCAAGGTCGAAAAAGCCTACCTGGAAAAAGCCCTGCCCACCGACAACGTCCGCATCGCCTCGCTGGATATCGAGCGCCTGCTCGGCGCGTTCAGCGCCGCCGACCGCGTCGCGCGCATCTACATCAACTTCTGCAACCCGTGGAGCAAAAACGCGGGCAGCCACAAGCACCGCCTGACCCACCCGCGCCAGCTGCTGCAGTACCGCGCGCTGATGGACGAGGGGGCCGAGATCTGGTTCAAGACCGATGACGACGACCTGTTCAAAGACAGCCTTGCCTACTTCCCGGCTGCCGGGTTCGACATCACCTGGCAGACCGCCGACCTGCACGCCGCCGAACCGGCCTGGAACATCCGCACCGAGCACGAGGGCATGTTCAGCGAGCAGGGCATCCCCATCAAGGCGCTGATCGCCCGCAAGGGCCCCGACACCGCCGTGACCTGGGTCGAGCCCAAGACGCTGGCCCGCCGCCTGGGCGCAGAGGATGAGGAGGAAGCATGAGCCTGCCGCAAGCGATCCTGTTTTTCTTTGTGTACGCGCTGCTGGGCTGGTGCGCCGAAGTCGCCTTTGCCGCCGTCACCACCCGCCAGCTGGTCAACCGCGGCTTTCTGAACGGTCCGCTTTGCCCGATCTACGGCTTCGGCATGGTGGCGCTGCTGCTGGCCGTGCGGCCGGTGGCGGGCAGCGCCGCGGCCGTGTTTGTGCTGGGGCTGGCGCTGGCGACGCTGGTCGAACTGGCGGGCGGCTGGGTGCTGTACCGCCTGTTCCATGCCCGCTGGTGGGATTATTCGGACCAGCGCTGGAACCTGGGCGGGTTTATCTGCCTGAAATTTTCGCTTTTGTGGGGCGCGGGCAGCGTCGTGATGGTGCGGCTGGTGCACCCGCTGCTGGCCGGGCCGGTGCAGCGCCTGCCGCACGCCGCGCTGCTGGGCGTTGACGCCGTGCTGCTGGTGTTGTTTGCGGCCGATGTGGGCGTTTCGTTCGCGCAGGCCGCCGGGCTGACCCGCCGCCTGCGCGCGCTGGAAGATCTGGCCCAGGGCGTGCGCCGCCTGAGCGACGCGCTGACCGAACACATCGGCGAGGGCGCCATGACGGCCGACGCGCTGCTGGACGAACAGAAGCTGCAGCTGACGCTGGCCGCCATGGAAGGGCGCGACAACGCCGCCGCCCTGCGCGCACAGCTGCTTGACCTTGCCGCGGGCGCCCGCGCCCAGTATGCCGACGCCGAAAAGCTGGCGCGGCAGCGGTTCTTTGGCGCAGGCCGCCTGCTGCGGGCCTTCCCGCACATGCAGGCCCCGCGCCAGGCCGAGGCCCTGGCCCGCCTGCGCGACCTGACCGCCCGCCTGGCCCGCCGCCTCAAAGACAGCCTGCCCGGCGGGCAGGGGTGAGGGGCGCGGCGGGCGTGAACGCCCGCCCTACGGAACGTGGGAAACATGGCGGCCGCCCGG
>MHCFR05601__coassemble_1373_pt1 | contig 15629 bp, 14 predicted proteins | sample MHCFR05601__metabat2_high_PE_011 | metagenome-assembled genome bin MHCFR05601 | reverse complement strand
CGATGCAAGCATCGTCCCCTACAGAGGTTTGTTATAGCGCAGGGTTGCGCTTTCCCGGTCGGCCGCGGGACCTCGCGCCGCCGCAAACCGGGCCGATATGGAATCGGCCCCTACAGGGGGTTGCGGTGTTGTGCGGTTTGCGGTTTCCCGGGTGGCCGGGCGTCACCCCCGGTTTGTAGGGGAGGGCCATGGCCCTCCCGCGGGTGTCCGCGCCGCCGCAATTTTCCGGTCCGCCACCGCGGTTTCCCCGGCTCCGTAGGGCGGGCGTTCACGCCCGCCGCACCTTGGCGATTTCAAAAATCGGGACCTTGCGTCGCCGCAGGGTTCGGCGGGATGGGGGCATCCCGCCCTACGGCCGCCCGGGTGGTTGCGGGCAGCCACTTGGGCCGGGCGTTCGCCCCGGTTCGCGGGGTGCGGCGGTTCATGCCCCGGCCAGGTGGTCGCAGGCCCAGAGGGCGAGCATGCCGGCGCTGCACAGCAGCATCAGGCGCGGGCCGAGGGGGGCGAGCAGGGCGACGCAGAGGCACAGGCCGGCAAAGAACAACCCGGTGACGGCAAAATACGTCAGCGCGATGCGGCCCTCCCGCGCGGCGTCCGGGCTGCCGCTGCGGCGCCGCCGCCGCCACACCAGCAGGTGGAGCACCATCTGGCGCAGGTTGTTGGTGCAGAACAGCGTGGACACCGGCACGCCGTGCAGCGCCGTGAAGGTATTGTACTGCATGCCGCAGGCAAAAAACACCGGCCACAGGTAGAGCGCGGGCGAAACAGCGGTCAGCGCCGCGTAGGGCAAAAGGCCCTGCACCGCAAAGCAGGCGGCTTCGATCAGCAGGCAGCGCCGCTGCCAGCGGCGCGCGTCGCCGCCCAGGCGCACCGGCAAAATGACCGACAGCGCCACGCCAACCAGAAACAGCAAAATGCCCGCGCCGCGCGCCGCCACCCGCAGCCACTGCCCGGCCACAAGCTCCGAAGCGAGGCTGACAAGGTTGCCGGTGAGGGCGTTGGCAAACACATGCCCGCAGTAGATGCTGCCGTAAGCCCCGGCCATGCCGCCGAGCACGGCCAGCAGGCCGAAGCAGACCTCCTCCCGCCGGGTGGAGAGCAGCGCCGGGCGAACTTCTTTGAACATGGGGGTCCCCCTCCTCAATTTTTGCAAATGCGGTTTTACAGCCACAGGTACAGCGCAAAGTCCACCGCGATGGCCGCCAGCACGCAGAGGATGACCGGGCAGCGCCGCCAGGCCAGCACCCCGGCCGCCGCCCCGCCCAGCAGGCCGACGGCCGGGTGGGACGCATCGACCGTGAAAATGCCGGGGCAGATCAGCGCCGCCATGGCCGTGTAGGGGATCAACTGCAAAAACTTTTCGAGCTTTGGTCCAAAATGCAGTTTTTCGATCAGCACGGCGGGCAGGGCGCGCGGGAGGTAGGTGACGGCCGCCATGCCCAAAACCAGCAGCAGGATATCGGTGCGGATGGTCATGCGTTCTCCCCCTCCCCCGGAAAATGGACCCAGAACACGCCGGCGGCCGCCCCGGCCAGCGTGGACAGGATCAGCGCCCAGCTGCTGTCCATCACGCAGCCCAGCAGCGCGTTGAACGCCGCCGTGGCCGCGGCCAGCAGCGCCAGGCGGGCGTTGCTGCGCAGGCTTGGCAGCAGCAGGCCGATGAACATGGCGTACAGCGCCACGCCCAGGCTGGCCGAGAGCACCGGCGGCAGCAGGCCGGACGCCGCCGCGCCGATGGCCGAACCGCCCACCCAGGACGAGTAGGTGACGGTGATCATGCCGAAGAAAAACGGCAGCGTGCAGTTTTCGGCCGGTGTGGCCGTGAAGATGGCGAAGGATTCGTCGGTAACGCCGAAGGCCGCCAGCAGCCGCGCCGCCAGGCCGCTGCGCGGCAGGCGGTGGTTGACGCAGGCGCTCATGATGACATGCCGCAGATTGAGCAGGAAGGTGGCCAGGATGATGGCCGCCAGCCCCGCGCCCTGCGCGACCATGCCGACGGCCATCATCTGGCTGGCCCCGGCAAAGACGGACAGCGACATGAGCACGGTTTCGGCCGCCGTGAAGCCCGCCTGCCGCGCCATGACCGCGTAAGCGATGCCGACCGGCACAAAGCCGAACACGACCGGCAGCCCGGCGCGCATGCCGCGCAGGTACTGCGCGCGGCGGCTTGTGGTCTTGGTCATCGTAGTTTCCCCCTTTGGCCGCGCAGCGGCGCGGCACTGCCTATTATACCGCCGCGGCGGCCGCGGTTCAAGCCGCAGGCGCGCAAAAGCGCCCCCGCCGTAAAAGGCGGGGGCGCAAAGATGCGGGTGGTTTAGCCGGCGACGGTCACGCTGGTGATGTGGGGGTTGACGCCCTCATACCAGTACAGGAAGCCTTCGCAGTCGATGGTCTGGCCGATCTCGAGCGCTTCCACGGCGTTGTAGACGTCGGTGGTGTTGTCGCACAGGTAGCTCTCGACGGTGAAGGTGTAGGTCGCGCCGTTGTAGTCGACGTTGAAGTACAGGTCGTCACCGTCGGCGCCGGAGCCGTCATAGTTGTACAGGAAGGCGGCCTCGTTGCCGTTGGCGTCGGTGCTGGCGGCCACGGTCAGGCCGGTGAAGACGACCTTCTCGTTCTGGTGGGCGGCCAGCTCGTCGGTGCCCAGCATCGCGGTCACATCGAGCGGCTCGGCGACAAAGGTATCATCGGCGATGATCTCCTCCAGCTTGCCGTCCATGATCTCGATCTCGCCGGACCATTCGGCCTTGTAGCCGCTGACGCGGATCTTGGTGCCTTCGGTCATCTGGTCATATTCTTCCTGGGTGCAGGCCATGTCATAGGCGAAGTAGCCGCCGTCCTGGTCCTGCAGGTAGACGGTCGCGGTGCCCTGCTCGGCATAGTAGCTCTGCTTGGCCTGGACATACGCCTCGATGGCAACGGCGTCGTCCGTCGCGGCGGCCATGTACTCGTCATAGCTCATGACGGCCACTTCGGCGGCGGGTTCCTCGGCCGCTTCCTCGGCGGGCTCTTCGGCCGCTTCCTCGGCCGGTGCCTCCTCGGCGGTGCTTTCGGCGGCGGAGCTGCTCTCCGGGGCGGTGCTCTCAGCGGCCGGTTCACCGGCGCAGCCGGTCACGGCGGCGGCCATGCACAGCGCCAGGGCGACAGAAACAACTTTCTTCATGGTAATATCTCCTTTTGTGTACATCGCGGGCTTTGCGGGCCGCAGCGGCCGCGCCCTGTTTGAGATGAAACAATTTTATTATACTTTCCCGCGCGCAAAAATCAACCGTTTGCACCGTTTTTTCGCGCTTTCGTTACCGTTTTGGAAGATTTTGCCCACCGGATACACACATACAGCCCGATGCCGACCCACGCCGCCGCCAGCGCGCCCAGCAGCACCCTGGCCGTGGCGGGCAGCGGGCCCAGGTCCGCTTTGTCGCCCGCCGGGGCGCTGCCGCCCAGGTGGTACAGCGCCTGGGTGTCGGTGTAAAGCTGTTCGATGAAGGCATCGTCCACCGTCTGCTTGCGGCGCACCGCCTTGGTCACATCCTCGATGAGCTGCCCGGCCGCGTCGCGCAAACTGGCCGAACCGTTGAACACCGGCGTGATGAAGGTGTTTTCGAGGTTGTCGAGCAGCAGCTGCGCGGCTTCGATCTTGACGCGGTAGTGTTCGTCGTCGTCCGCGCCCGCGCGGGAAAGATAGTCCTGATAAACGGGGTCGTTCTGGGCCTTGGCCGTCACCGGCACATAGCCTTCGGTCTGGGAATAGGCGATCTGCACATCGTTTGTGAGCAGATATTGTGCAAACAGCCAGGAGGCCAGCACCTCCTGCGGGTCGTCCTTATTAAAGATACAGACCGACGGCCCCTGGCTGATCATCTGCGGGTGTTCGGGGTCAAACTGCGGGACCGGGCGCACGGCGGTCTCAAACTGGACGATCTCGTCGGGGTCGATGTCGACAAGCGGCGCGTCGCTGCCCATCCAGGTTGCCCCGGCGGTGGAGTCCACCGCAAAGATGCACTGCCCTGCGTTGAGGAAGTTGGCCGGGTAGCCGCTGATCTTGAAGGTGGAAAACGCGCCGCTGGCCGTGTGGGCGGCGATGCCGTGCAAGAGCTGCGCCGTCGTGTCGTTGAACAGCTGGATATCGCCCGCCGCGCTGGAGTAGCCCGCGTCCAACTGGCGCAGCATCTGGATCATCATGTTGTCGGTCGATTTGTAGATGAAGGGCAGCAGCACCTTTTGCCCGTTGGCCGCAAAGACGCCGTCCGCGCCTTTGGTGGCGGCCGCCGCCTCGGACACTTCCCAGATAAAATCCCAGGTCAGCACATCGGGCAGCGTGTAGCCGAGCTGTTCGACCATCGTCTTGTTGACATAGCACGCCTCGGTCGAGCGCATGTAGGGCAGCGCGTAGTAATGCCCGTTGAGCCGCCCTTCCTCCAGGAACTGCGGCACGATCTCGTCCCGCGCGGGGCCGTCGAAGCGCAGCTCGCTGCCGCCCGGGCCGTAGGCCTCATCGGCCAGCAGGTCGTCCAGCGGGACCACGACGTTGTCGCCGGTCAGGTAGGTGGCGATGTGGTCCGGGTAGGTGATGCAGACGTTGGGTGTGGTGGCGGTCGCGATGTTGGTGATGACGTCGTTGTAGATATCGCCGTAGTCGGTGTACAGCCGCAGCGTGACCGTGATGTTGGGGTAAAGGGCCTGGAAATCCTCAATGGCCTGCTTGTAGATGTTGGTCTGGGCCATGTTGGTGTCGTTTTTGGCCCAGAAGGTGATTTCGTAGTCCCGGCCTTCGTCAAACTGTGCGGGCACCGTGAACGCGGCCTGCTCGCGCTGGCCGTGGCAGGCGGTCAGGCCCAGCAGCGCGGCGGCCAGCAGCGCGGCGGCGGGGGCAAGTTTCCGTTTCATCCCTTGGTGCCCCCTCTCGAAACGCCTTCCATGATCTTTTTGCGGAAGGCCAGGAACAGAAGGATCAGCGGCACCGAGATGACGACGACGGCGGCCATCATGGCGGGGATGTTCTCGCGCCCGAAGCCGTTTTCGCGGATCTCCTGGATGCCGTTGGAGACAAGATAGTACGCCGGGTCGTCGGTGATGAGGCGCGGCCAGACGTAGGAGTTCCAGCATTCGATGAGCTTTAGGATCGTGATGGTGACAAGCGTGGGGCGGCAGATGGGCAGCATGACCTTCCACAGATATTTGAAGTCGGTAGTGCCGTCCACCTTGGCGGCGCGGTAGAGTTCGTCCGGCACCTGCTCGAAGTTTTCCTTGAGCAGGTAGGTGTAAAACACCGAGGTGATGGACGGCAGCACCAGGCCGGCGAAGGTGTTGCGCAGGCCCATGTTGGTGATGGTGACAAAGTTGGTGATGACGACCAGCTCGGTGGGGATCATCATCATGGACAAAAACAGCCCGAACACGAGGTCCCGCCCGCGGAACCGCAGCCGCGCGAAGGCGTAGGCCGCCAGCGTTGTGGTGACAACCATGACGGCGGTGGTCAGCAGCGAAAAGATCAGCGTGTTGAGCAGGTAGCCGCCCAGCGGCACGGCCGTGAAGGCGTTTATGTAGTTTTCCGCCGTGGGCTGCAGCGTGAAGAACACCGGGATATGCTCCGAGTTATAGGCCCCGTAGCTTTTGAGCGAGGTGAGCAGCATCCAGTAAAACGGAAAGAGCACCACGACGGCCCAGACGCTGAGCAGAAGATACTGCAGCGCCGTGCGCGCGCCGTCGCGCCGCCGCAGGCGGGCTTCCCGCGCGGCGGTGTCTTGGTCGGGTCGCATCACAGAAAACGCCTCCTTTACGCGGGCACCCGCTTGCGGGTGACGAGCAGGTTGATGCAGGTGATGGTCAGCACAATGGCAAACAGAAGCACCGCCGCGGCCGAAGCGTAGGACGGGTAGCCGCCGCTGTCGCCGTAGAGCATGTCATAGACATAGCCGACGATGGTGTTCATGCCCGCGGCGTTGAGGTCGACGCCGAACAGGGCGACCGCGTCGCTGTAAGCCTTGAACGCGCCGATGAAGCCGGTGATGACCAGGTAGACGATCATCGGCGAGATCATGGGCAGCGTGATGCGGAAGAAAATACGCGTGCGGGAGGTGCCGTCCACCCGCGCGGCGCGGTAATAGGTCCGGTCGACCGAGGCGAGCGCGCTGGTGAGCACAAGAATCTTGAACGGCAGCACGACCCAGATCGTGTAAAAGCAGAGCACGAACATCTTGGCCCAGTGCGGGCCGTTGATGAAGTCGATGGGCCCCGCGCCGAACCAGGAGAGCATGAGGTTGACAAGGCCGTCCGTATATTCGGTGCGCTGGAACAGCACCATAAACACAAGGCCGACGGCCAGCGTGTTGGTGACGTAGGGCAGGAAATAGATGGTCTGGAACAGCTGCTGCAGCTTTTGGATCGAGCTGAGCGCGGTCGAGATCAGCAGCGCCAGCAGCGTGGAGATGGGCACCGTGATGACGACCAGCACGAAGGTGTTCTCCACCGCCTGCAAAAAGTAGGGGTCGTGCAGCACATAGGAATAGTTGTAAAGCCCGACGCCCTGGTAAGTCTGGGAGGCAAAGTTATAACATTCTTCGACCGAGTAGATCAGCACGTCGATGAGCGGGTAGAGCAAAAACGCGGCCAGCAGCACGAGCGCGGGCAGCAGGTAGAGCCAGGCTTTTCTGGAATTGCGGTCCATGCGGGCACCCCCTTTGCTCAAAGCGGCGGCAGCGCGAAGGGGATGCGCTTTTCATCGCTGCGGCCGAACAGGAAGACCTTGTCCGGCTGCAGGGCGAAACGCACGCCCCCGGCGGCGGGGTCGATGTCCTTTGCGGTGCGCAAAATCGCGCGCAGCGTGCCCGCCTGGCAGGCGGGGTGGGTGCAGACGACGCTGACATCGCGCCCGAGCACCTCCAGGCGGCTGAGCGCGCAGGCCAGCGGGCCTTCGGCCGCCGGGACAAAGCCCTCCGGCCGCACGCCCGCCCACACGGGGCCGTCCGGCGCGCCGGGCACGGCCAGCACCGCCTGCCCGGCCAGCCGGAGCTGCCCGGCTTTGACTTCGCCCTCAAACACATTGATGGGCGGCGTGCCGAGGAACTTGGCGACAAACAGGCTGGCGGGGTCGTCGTAGACCTGCTGCGGGCGGCCCTGCTGCATGAGCACGCCGTCCTTCATCACAACGATAAAGTCGGAGATGCTCATGGCCTCCTCCTGGTCGTGGGTGACAAACAGCGTTGTGATGCCGGTCTTTTTCTGGATCTTGCAGATCTCCTCGCGCGTTTGCAGGCGCAGGCGCGCGTCCAGGTTGGAGAGCGGTTCGTCCAGCAGCAGCACGCGCGGCGTTTTGACAAGGGCGCGCGCGATGGCGACGCGCTGCTGCTGCCCGCCCGAAAGTTCGCGCGGGCGGCGGTCGAGCAGGTCCTCGATCTGCACGAGCTTCGCCGTTTCCAGCGCGCGTTCGCGCATCTGCTGGCGGGTGGGGCGGTTTTCGCCCTTGAGGTTTTCCAGCGGGAACAGGATGTTCTGCAAAACGGTCAGGTGCGGGTAGAGGGCATAGTTCTGGAACACCATGCCCACGCCGCGCAGTTCGGGCGCAAGGGCGGTGACGTCCTGCTCCCCGAAAAAGATGCGGCCGGAAGTCGGGGTTTCCAGCCCGCAGATCATGTTGAGCGTGGTGGATTTGCCGCAGCCCGAAGGCCCCAGCAGCCCGACGAGCTTGCCGTCCGGCACCTCGAAGCTGAGGTTTTCGACAGCGGTGGTCACGCCCTGGGCCTTGCGCCCGCGGGCCGGGAACTGTTTGGTCAGTCCTTCCAGCGTGATTTTCATACGGTCCATCTCCCTGCGATCAGTCGATTTTCGCGGATACAGTACGATTATATCCCATTTGCGCCCCCGTCACAAGAGAGAAACCGCCTGTTTGCGGCGAAATGCGGCCCGGGGTTTGCCCACCGGCAAAGAAACGGTAAAGAAAATTTTTGTCTGCCTGGTCCGTTTTGGGGAAAACTGTGGTACAATAGGAAGGTATTCCGCGCGGCCGCTGTGCGGCGCGCCTGTTTGCAAGGAGTGAGGAAAGTTATGACTGAAATGCAATTGCTGGCGCTGGAGGCTTCCGACGCCACCGTCGTCATCACCGGTTTGGTGCTGGTCATGGGGATGCTGGTCGTGCTGTGCCTGATCATCATGGTGGAGGGCAAGCTGTTCGACCGCGGCGAGCAGCTCGCCCACCGCACCGGCGCGCCGCGCGTGGCCAAAGCCACGCAGGAGGCCGCCGCCCGCGCCAAAGCCGCACCCGCCCCCGCCGCCGCGCCTGCCGCCCCGGCTGCGCCGGGCGTCGCGCCGGAGGTCGTGGCCGCCATCGCCGCGGCCGTCGCCTGCACCGAGAGCGGCGCTGTGGTGCGCAGCATCCGCCGCGCGCCCGCCCCCGCCGGCAGCACGCCGCGCCGCGGCGCGTGGGGCCAGGCGGGCCTGAACGCCGCCACCCGGCCGTTTTTGAGCTGAAAGAGGTAAAACCATGAGCATCATTCAAAACATTCAGGGCATCTTCGCCGCGTCCGGCTGGGCCGTTCTGGGCGATTTTGCCGCCGGCGGCTGGAAGTACGCCGTCATGATCGTGGTGGCCTGCGTGCTTTTGTACCTGGCCATTGTCAAGCAGTTTGAACCGCTGCTTTTGCTGCCCATCGGCTTCGGCATGCTGATGGCGAACCTGCCGCTGGACAACATCATCCATATGGAGATCTTTTTGAACGAGACCGGCCATATCAACTGGGAGATGCTGGGCAACTCCGGCGGGCTGGCGGATTATCTCTATCTCGGCGTCAAGCTGGGCATCTATCCGCCGCTGATCTTCCTGGGCATCGGCACCATGACCGACTTTGAGCCGCTGATCGCCCGGCCGTCGAGCCTGCTGCTGGGCGCGGCGGCGCAGCTGGGCATCTTCGTGACCTATATCGGCGCGAAGGCGCTGGGCTTTACCGGGGCGGAGGCTTCCTCCATCGGCATCATCGGCGGCGCGGACGGCCCGACGGCCATCTTTGTCACCAGCCAGCTGGCCCCGCACCTGCTGGGCTCCATCGCCGTGGCGGCCTACTGCTATATGGCGCTGGTGCCGGTCATCCAGCCGCCGATCATGAAGCTGCTGACGACCGAAAAAGAGCGCATGATCGTGATGGATACCCCGCGCAAGGTCTCCCGCACCGAGAAGATCCTCTTCCCCGTGTTCGTCACGATCCTGGTCAGCCTGACGCTGCCCGACGCAGCCATCCTGGTCGGCTGCCTGATGCTGGGCAACCTGATGAAGGAATCCGGCGTGGTTGAGCGCATCACCAAGACCGCGGGCAACGAGCTGATGAACATCATCACGATCTTCCTGGGCTTCTCGGTCGGCTGCACGACCAGCGCCGATACTTTCCTGACCCTGCGCACGGTGCAGATCATTGCGCTGGGCATCTTCGCGTTCGGGTTCGGCACCGCGGGCGGCGTGCTGCTGGGCAAGGTCATGTGCGCCGTCACCCACGGCAAGATCAACCCGCTGATCGGTTCGGCGGGCGTTTCGGCCGTGCCGATGGCTGCGCGCGTGAGCCAGAAGGTCGGCCAGGAGTACAACCCCCGCAACTACCTGCTGATGCACGCGATGGGCCCCAACGTGGCGGGCGTCATCGGCTCCGCCGTCGCGGCCGGTATCCTCATCAACATGTTCGGCCATTGAGCGCCCCAACCCTTATAACCACCGCAGCGCCGGTCCCCTTCCCCGGGGGACCGGCGCTTCAGCGTGTCGAGTAACTCGACACGCTGCAAAGGGGGCAACAGCCGCGCACGGCAATTGCCTAACGCGGCTATTTCCCCCTTTGGAATCCCCTTCGACAAAATTTTGTGGCAAATCGCGCACTCGTCACTGCGTTCCTCGCACACAATTTGCCACAAAATTTCCCTGTAGGTGTCGCTGTCGTCGGCGCATGTCCGACGACAGCGACGTTTTTTAACTTTTTTCGACAGTCTGCCCCGCCGCACCGCCGCCGCGCGCCGCACATACACTGGGGCAGGAGGTGGTTTTGTTATGCCAACTGGTAGTTTGCTGGCAGCGGCCGTGCTGGCCGGGGGCGCTGCGCCGCTGCCCGGCGTGCGGGTGACGGTGCTGGACGAGAGCGGCGTGACCGCCGCCGCGCTTTTGACCGGCAGCGAAGGCCGGGCCGAAGCGCCCGCGCTGCCCGCGCCCGACCGGAACCTGAGCCTGGACCCGGCCAACACGCAGCGGCCGTATGCCGTGTACACGCTGCTGGCCGAAAAAGAGGGCTGGCAGCCGCGGCGGCTGGAGGGCGTGCAGGTGTTTGACGGGCAGCAGACGGTGGCGCGGCTGGAATTTCTGCCCGCCGAAAGCCCCGTGCAGACAGCGGCCATCACGGCCGCGCAGACCGTGGTGATCCCGCCGCACCCGCTGTGGGCCGGGGGCGGCGGCAGCGGCCCGGCCCCGGCCGCACCCCGCAGCGGGGCCCGCGTGCTGGACGAAGTGGTCATCCCGCAGCGCATCACGGTGCACCTGGGCCGCCCGGCCGAGAGCGCCCGCAATGTGACGGTGAGCTTTCAGGAATATATTGCCAACGTAGCTTCGTCTGAAGTTTATCCGACCTGGCCGGAGCAGGCGCTCCGGGCGAACATCCTGGCGCAGATCAGCCTGGCGCTCAACCGCATCTGGACCGAATGGTACCCCAGCCGCGGGTACACTTTCAACATCACGGGCTCCCCGGCTGTCGACCAGGCGTTTACCGAAGGCCGCACCGTCTACGCCGTGATGGAGCGGCTGACGGCCGAGCTGTTTGCGACCTATGTGCGGCGCGCGGGCACGGCCGAGCCGTATTTTACCGAATATTGCGACGGCAAGCTCGTGACCTGCGCAGGCATGCGCCAGTGGGGCACCGTCGACCGCGCCAACGAGGGGCTGAGCGCGCTGCAGATCCTGCGCTACTACTACGGCAGCCGCGTGGAGCTGGTGACAAGCAAAAACATTGCCGCCATCCCCGAAAGCTACCCCGGCAGCCCGCTGCGCCGCGGCGACAGCGGCCGGGCCGTGCGGGTGCTGCAGCGCCAGCTGGACCGCATCGCCAAAGATTACCCGGCATTTGGCAAGCCCGCCGTGACCGGCACGTTCGACACCGCCACCGAGACCAGCGTGCGGGCGTTCCAGCGCTATTTTTCGCTGACGGCCGACGGCATTGTCGGCCGCGCGACATGGTATAAGGTCAGCTACATCTATGTCAGCGTCAAGGAGCTGGCCCAGCTGACCAGCGAGGGCGAGGAGCTCAGCGGCCAGACCGGCGAAGGCGCATGGCCCGGCGTGGTCCTGCGCGAGGGCAGCGAGGGCGCGGAGGTCGAAGTGCTGCAGTTCTGGCTGTCCGGCCTGGCGCAGTTTGAGGCGGCCCAGCCCGACGTGACGGTGGACGGGCGCTTTGGCGCGGCTACGCGGCGCGCGGTGGAGGTGTTCCAGCAGCGCATGGGGCTGACGGTGGACGGCGTTGCCGGCCGCGCCACCTGGGAGGCGCTGTACGCCGCCTGGCTGGATATCCAGAGCGACATGGGCGGCACGGCCTACCCGGGCACGGCGCTGCGCCGGGGCAGCCGCGGCAACAGCGTGCGGCTCATCCAGTTCTGGCTGCGGCTGGCGGCCGACAACTACGCCGCGCTGGCCCCTGTGGCGGTGGACGGCAGCTTTGGCGCGGCCACGCGGCGCGCGGTGACGGCGTTCCAGCAGCGGTTCGGCCTGACGGCGGACGGCGTGGTCGGCCGCGCGAGCTGGGCCAAACTCAACGAGGTCGGCCTGGCTGTCGCCAACGGGATTGTCGAGCCGGACGAAGCGCCCGGGGCGTTCCCGGGCACGCTGCGCCGCGGCGACCGCGGCACCGGCGTGCGGGCGCTGCAGTATTACCTGCGGCTGCTGGCGGCCTATTATGCCGGGCTGCCGGGGCTGACGGTGGACGGCGTATACGGCGCGGCCACGGTGGAAGCCGTGCGCGCGTGGCAGACCGAGGCCGGGCTGAGCGTGGACGGCGTGGCCGGGCCGCAGACCTGGCAGAGCGTGTACGAAAACGCTATGCGCATGGCCGCGAGCGGCCCGGTGGCGCGGCTGATCGCGCTGCCCGCCCCGGCCACGGCGCTGCAGCCCGGCGACACGGGCGCGCAGGCGGCGGCGCTGGTGCGGCTGCTTGATTTCCTGGCCGCCTGGCTGCCGGACATCCCGCCGGCGGGCGGCGGCGATGCGCTGGGCCCGGCGGCCGAGGTTTCGCTGCGCGCGGCGCAGGGGGTGCTGGGCCTGCCCGTGACCGGCACGGCCGACGCCGCTGCCTGGGGCGCGCTGACGGCGGCGGCCGCGGCGCTGTTCACGGTGACGCCCGCCACCGCCGCACCGCGGCCGCAGGGGGTGTGGCCCGGCTACACGCTGGCCGCGGGCAGCGCCGGGCAGGCCGTGCGCCAGCTGCAGCGCTGGCTGAACCGGCTGGGCTGCCTGGACGGCGGCCTGGGGTTTGTGCCGCAGACCGGTTTTTTGGACAGCGCAACGGCGGCGGCGCTGGCCGCCTACCAGCGGCGCGCCGGGCTGCAGCCGCCGGGCGTGGTGGACGATGCGACCTGGCAAAGCCTGGCCGCCGCAGCCGCGGGCTGCGGGGCCGAAGCATAGGAGGTGCGCAATGGCAAAGCTGTTTGTTTACGACGCTTACGCGAACAAGTTCTTCGTTTACCCGGATTTGAAGGAGAGCGACCCGATGCCCTATGCCGCAAACGGCACGCTGACGCTGCGGGAGTTCCGCGGTTCGAGCAAGGCCGATGTGCTGTGGACGACGACCGCCGCCATGGAGGCGTGGAACCTGACACGGCGGCGCTACGGCGCGGGCATCCCGGTGGGGTATGCGTTCAAGCGCATCTGGGAGGGCGGCCACGGAACGACCAGCCAGCACTATGCGGGCGTGGCGTTCGATGTGGGCCAGCGCTCCGGCGCGGCGGCGCGGCGGCGCATCCACGCGGCGGCCGAGGCCACCGGGGCCTGGGGGTATGTGGAGCCGCTTTCCATGACGCCGACCTGGGTGCACTTTGACCGGCGCTACGGCAAACCCGCCTGCCCGAACACGACCGCCGGGTACCCGACCTGCCGCCGGGGCAACCGCAGCACCTATGTGCTGATCCTGCAGGACGCGCTCAACGCGCTGGGCTACCCGGCCGGGGGGCTGGACGGCATTTTCGGCGCGCGCACCGAGACGGCGCTCAAGGGCGCGCAGCGCGCGTTCGGCCTAACGGCGGACGGCATCTGCGGCTGCGCAAGCTGGCGCAAGATCGCCGCGGCGGCGGTGGGCATCGGCCGCACGCGAACGGTGGTTGATTCCTGAAAACGCCGTGCTATAATGAAAACAGAGGTTTGCGAAGGCGGCGGGCCCCCGCGCCGCCGCGCGCAAAACACAGGGAAACTGCGCGTCGGGGGCGCCGCGCGGCCCCGCCCGGAAAACGCCAAAAATCATCAAAAAACAAAAGGGAGGTTTTGACCCATGCCGTCCATCCTGGAATTTCTGCGCACGCGCCGCACCTGCCGCCGCTTTTTGGCCAAAGCCGTGCCGGACGCCGTGCTGCGCGAAGCGCTGGAAGCCGCGCGCATCGCCAGCTGCGGGTCCAACCGGCAGACGCTGAAATACGCGCTGGTGCAGAGCCCGGCGGCGGTGGCCGAGCTGAACCGGCTTGTGCACTGGGCCGCCTACCTGCCGCCCGAGCAGGGCGCGCCCGGCCCCGGCGAGACGCCCACAGCGTTCATCGCCGTGTTCCAGGATGAGGACCTGCCCGGCGTCAACGATACCGACGCGGGCCTGGCGCTGGGCAGCCTGACCGCCGCGGCGTGGGCCCACGGCGTGGCCAGCTGTATCATGGGCAACATCGACCGCGCGCCGATCAAGACGCTGCTGGGCCTGGCCGGGCGCAGCCGCCTGCGCCTGCACAGCGTGGTGGCGCTGGGCTACCCCGCGCAGGCAAGCCATATCGTCCCGATGGAAAACGGCAGCGTGCGGTATTATCTGAACGAAAACCGGGATCTCTGCGTGCCCAAGCGCGCGATGGCGGATGTCCTGGTCGCGGACCTGTAAGGCGAAACGCCGCTTTCCCCGCCTTTTGTCCTGCCGTACAACCGCAAACAGGAAGCAGCCGGTTCCCCGGCATGCGGACAGCCCGGGCCGCTTCGGCGGCCCGAGCTTTTTTCCTGCCGTTCAAGTTTTTGTGCCCGGCACTTAAACACGCCTCGCTTGCGCCGGGGCAGGGGGCGGGGTACAATAAAGGCAAGCCGGCCGGACCAAACGACGAAAGCGAGGAATGCCTGATGATGCCAACAACTTTGCAGATCGGCGCCAACATTGCTGCCCGCCGCCGCGCCCGCGGCCTGACGCAGGAACAGCTGGCCGCCAGCCTGGGGGTCAGCGCCCCGGCCGTGAGCAAATGGGAGACCGACAGCTCCTACCCCGATATCACGCTGCTCTGCCCGCTGGCGCGGGCGCTGCGCTGCCGGGTGGACGAGCTGCTGCAGTTTGCCCCCGCCATGACCGAGGCCGAGGCCGCCGAACACCTGGACAGCGTTGTGCACCTGGCGCTTTCCGGCGACCGCGCCGGGGCGGAGCAGGCCCTGACCGCGCTCGTGCAGGAATACCCCGGCTGCGCGGTGCTGCAGTACCACGCGGCTGTCGGCTGGTCGGCGCTGCAGATCCTTTTCCCGCAGGCCGATGAAGCCGACCGCCAGCGCTGGCAGGCGCGCGCGCTGGCTTTGTGGGAGGAGCTGCACAGCGGCAGCGACGCCGCCATGGCCCAGTACGCCGCCAACCAGCTGGCCTCCCATGCGGTGCTGCACGGCGAGCTGGACCGCGCCGAAGCGCTGCTGGCCGAACTGCCGCAGCAGATCGTGGACCCCACCATGACCCGCTACCAGCTGCAGCTCAAACAGGGCGACCCGGACGCCGCCCGCGCCACGCTGCAAAAACGGCTGTTCGCGCTGGTACAGCAGGCGGCCGGCGTGCTGGCGTCGCTGCCCGCCGTGCTGCCGGAAACGCAGCGCCAGCTGGCGGCGGCCGAAGCGTACCACACGTTGGCCGCCGCGTTCGGTTTGCTGGATTCAAGCGCGCTGCTGAAAGTGGAGCCGCTGCTCAAAGAAGGCCGTGTGCCGCAGGCCGCGGCGGCGCTGGAAGCGTATGTCGATGTGCTGACCGGGCCGGTCCCCACGCCGGACCCGGCGCTGTTCGCCCCCACCCTGCCCGCCAAAAGCGCCGCCGCGGCAGACAAGGACCCGGACCTGCGCGCGCTGCGGCAGGTCTTGCAGCGCCAGCTGGCAGCCAACCCGGCCTTTGCGCCGCTGCTGGACGACCCCCGCGCCCGCGCCGCCCTGGAGCGCCTGGCACAGTGAGCGCAGCGGCAAAATTTTGATGGAATTTGATGGGAACAAAGAGACAGCCCGGACCGCCGAAGCGGCCCGGGCTGTTCACATGCAGAAAGGAGTGGCGGCGCGGAGGTCCCGCGGGCGGATATGGAATCCGCCCCTACGACCGACGGCAAGGCATACAGCCACCCGGGAAACCACGGCCCTTGCATGATCGCAAACCTGTGTAGGGGACGATGCTTGCATCGTCCCGGGGTGTTTGCGGCAACGCAGGGGTTCC
>MHCFR05601__coassemble_1338_pt1 | contig 16082 bp, 10 predicted proteins | sample MHCFR05601__metabat2_high_PE_011 | metagenome-assembled genome bin MHCFR05601 | reverse complement strand
TGATATAGATGGCCTTGGCCGAACCAATGTGCAGGTAGCCGTTCGGCTCCGGCGGGAAACGCGTGTGGATCTCTTTGACCTTGCCCTCGGCCAGGTCGGCGTCAATGATATCGGTCAGAAAATTGGAAAATTTTTCGTCAGACATGGTTTCCACCCCAAAAGTTAGTTTCAATGTAGTATTTTACAATAGATGCCCCGTTTGCGCAAGCCTTTTACCGGTAATCGATCTCAAGCGTCGGCAGGCCGTTGAGGCGCAGGCCGGCCAGGTTGCCGTCTTTGTATTCATGGTAGCCCTGCGCGGCGATCATCGCCGCGTTGTCGCCGCAGTATTTCAGCTCGGGCAAAAATACCCGCGCCCCCAGCTTCTGAGCGCCGTCGTTGACAAGCTGGCGCAGGCGGCCGTTGGCGGCCACGCCCCCGGCCAGGCAGACGGTTTTGGCGCCGGTATCGGCCGCAGCGGCCAGCAGCTTTTTGGCCAGGATCTGCGCGATGCGCTCCTGGAAGCTGGCGGCCATATCGGGGACGCGCACCGGCTCGCCGCGCTGTTCGGCGTTGTGGACTTCGTTGACAACGGCGGTCTTCAACCCGGAAAAGCTGACGTTATATTTGCCCTCCACATGCGGCACGGGCAGCTTGTAGGCGTGCGGGTCGCCGCTGCGGGCGGCCTGCGAGACGCTGGGCCCGCCGGGGTAGGGCAGCCCCAGCGTGCGGGCAACCTTGTCGAACGCTTCGCCCGCGGCGTCGTCCACCGTGCGGCCCAGCACGCGGTAGCGGCACCAGTCTTCGACCATGACGATGTGGCTGTGCCCGCCGCTGGCGACAAGGCACAAAAACGGCGGCTGCAGTTCCGGGTGGGTCAGATAGTTGGCCGCGATATGCCCGCGCAGGTGGTGCACCGGCACCAGCGGCTTGCCCGCGCTGTAGGCCAGCCCTTTGGCAAAGTTGACGCCGACAAGCACCGCGCCGATCAGCCCCGGCGCGAACGTGACGGCAACGGCGTCGATATCCGCGATGGTCAGCCCGGCGTCGGCCAGGGCTTTGTCTGCCACCTGGCTGATCGACTCCGCATGGCGGCGGCTGGCAATTTCCGGCACAACGCCGCCGTACAGCGCCTGTTCGGCCACGCTGGTGGCAATGACGTTCGAGCGCAGGAGGCGCCCGTCCTCCACGACGGCGGCGGCGGTCTCGTCACAGCTGGATTCAAACCCTAAAATCAGCATATGTTTTTTGTTGCTCCTTTGTTGTTCAGTGCGCTTCCAGCCAGGTTTTGCCGGTGCCGACCTCGGCGGTCAGCGGCACTTCATACTGCACGACCTGCTCCATCTCTTCTTTGACCAGCGCTTTGACCCGATCCACTTCATCCAGCGGCGTCTCCACGATCAGTTCGTCGTGTACCTGCAAAAGCAGCCGGGCGCGCAGCCCTTCGTCGCGCAGGCGCTGCCATACATGGACCATCGCCAGCTTGATGATGTCGGCCGCTGTGCCCTGGATCGGCGTGTTGCGCGCCATGCGCTCGCCCGAAGAACGCACCTGGAAATTCGAGCTTGCGAGCTCGGGCAGCGGCCGGCACCGCCCGAACAGCGTTTCCACATAGCCTTTTTCCCTGGCATGGGCGATGCAGTCTTTCATATATCCGTCCACTTTGGGGAAGGTGTCCAGATAAGTCTTCAGGAAAGCGTCCGCCTCCTTGACCGGCACGTTCAGGTCCCGGCTCAAGGAGAACGCGCCCTTGCCGTACATGATGCCAAAGTTGATCGCCTTGGCTGCGCTGCGCAGCTCGTGCGTGATGTTTTCCTCCGGCAGGTGGTATATTTTTGCCGCCGTCGAGCGGTGGATGTCCGCCCCGCTCAAAAAGGCGTGCTGCATGGCTTCGTCGCCGGTTATGTGCGCAAGGATGCGCAGCTCGATCTGCGAATAGTCGGCGTCGACAAGCGTCATGCCCGCCCCGGCCACAAAGTAGCCGCGCAGGCGGCTGCCGAGCTCGGTGCGGATCGGGATGTTCTGCAAATTCGGCTCGGTCGAGCTGATGCGCCCGGTGCGCGCTTCGGTCTGGATAAAGGTCGAATGGATGCGCCCGTCCGGGCCCAGCGCCTTGAGCAGCCCTTCCACATAGGTCGAAAGCAGCTTTGCATAGGTGCGGTATTTTAAGATATCGTCCACGACCTCGCTGTACGGGCGCAGGCTTTCCAGCGTTTCGGCGTCGGTCGAATAGCCGCGTTTGGTCTTTTTGCGCGGCGGCAGGCCGAGCTTGTCAAACAGCGCTTCGCCGAGCTGCTGCGGGCTGTTGAGGTTGAATTCGTACCCGACCGCCGTATAGATGCGCTGCAAAATGCCGTCCAGCTCGCCGCGCAGGCTTTCGCCAAAGGCGCGGATGCCGTCGGCGTCCACAGCGAAGCCGATGCGTTCCATGTCCGCCAGCACGCGCGCCAGCGGCAGTTCCATCTCGGCCAGCAGGCGGTGCTGCCCCTGTTCGTCAAGATGCCCGGCCAGCGTGTCGCACAGCGCGGCCAGCACCCCGGCGTCGGGGCAGCTCTCGCAGGAAAACTGCGGCGCAACGCCGTACTCGGCCGCCAGCGGCGCGACTTGATAATCGCTGGCCGAAGGGTTCAGCAGGTAAGCCGCCAGCTTGCCGTCAAAACGGATGCTCTGCCCGGCGCCGCCCGCTTCAAGCGCCAGCCGGTAGAGCGGTTTGGCGTCAAACGCCCACACCTCGGCCCCGCTGTCCAGCAGGGCGGGGATGTCGGCTTTGGCCAACGTATAGACAGCCTGCCCCTGCACGGCGTACCAGCCGCCCTCCTCGCCTTTGGCCGGGGCGGGGTTTTGGGCGATGTACACCCGCCCGGCGATGCCCCCGGGCAGCGGCGCGGCTTCCACGGCCGGGAGCTCGGCGGCGTCTGCGGCGGGGGCGGGCGTCTCGTCCAGCGCCCAGCGCGCCGCCAGCTTGTGCATCTCCAGGTTCGCCAGCAGTTTGGCCGCTGCGGCCGGGTCGCCGGGGCGGCGGCGGTAGGCTTCGGGGGCGGTCTCGATCGGCGCGTCCCGCCGGATGGTGCCAAGCATGCGGGAAAGCTCGGCCTGTTCGCGGTTTTCGGCCAGCCGCTCGCGCTGTTTCGGCTTGATGGCCGCGTCGTCCAGGTGTTCATATACGCCCTGCAGGCTGCCGAACTTCTGCACCAGCGCCAGCGCGGTCTTTTCGCCGATGCCCGGCACGCCGGGGATGTTGTCGGACGAATCGCCCATCAGGCTCTTGACTTCGATGAGCTGCAGCGGCTCCACACCGTATTTTTCGCGGATCGCCGCCGGGTCCATGATAAGCGTCTCGCGGTTGGTCGCCAGCAGCACGGTCGTCTTGTCGTCCACCAGCTGCAGGCTGTCGCGGTCGCCGGTCGCCAGCAGCGTCGTGCCGCCCGCGCGCGCGCAGGCGGCGGACAGCGTGCCCAGGATGTCGTCGGCCTCCCACCCGGCCTGGCTCACCTGCACAAAGCCGAGGTCGTCCAGCAGCTCCTTGACCACCGGCAGCTGCTGGGCCAGTTCCTCCGGCATGCCGTGGCGGGTGGCCTTGTAACCGTCGTAGGCTTTGTGGCGGAAAGTCGGCGCGCGCTCGTCCCAGGCGATGGCGACGGCGTCGGGGCTGTGGGTGGAGAGCAGGTTGAGCAGAATATTCTGGAAGCCGAAGATCGCGTTGGTATACCGGCCGTCCTTGGTCGTCAGTACGCGGATGCCGAAGAACGCGCGGTTCAAAAGGCTGTTGCCGTCCAGCACCAGCAGTTTCATGGCGTTGGTCCTCCTGTGTAAAATTTCATAAAGGTAGTATAACACAAATTGCGAACTTGTGGGGGATATGATACAATGTTTGGGTTGGCTGTGCCAAAGCGCAGCGTTTTGGCAGCGGCGCGCCGCCAGGGCGGCCCCCGCCTGCTTATTAAAGGAAGAGGTATCCATGCAGCTTAGAAAATTAACGATCCCGGCCGGGGCGGCGTTCGCGCCGATGGCCGGTCTCAGCGACGCGGCCTGCCGCCGCCTGATGGCGGACCACGGCGCGGCCTGGACAGTCAGCGAGATGGCCAGCGCCAAGGCCATCACCTTTGGCGACAAAAAGAGCCTGGCCCTGCTGCGGGACCGCGACCCCCACGGGCTGTACGCCGTGCAGCTGTTCGGCTGTGAGCCGGACCTGCTCGGGCAGGCTATCGCGATTTTGCGGGACCGGGAGATCCGGTTCGATATACTCGACCTCAACATGGGCTGCCCGGCGCCCAAGATCACGGGCGGCGGGGCCGGCAGCAAGCTGATGCTGGACCCCGCGCTGTGCGGGGCGATGGTCCGCGCGGCGCGGCAGGCGCTGGGGGAGGATACCCCGCTTACCGTCAAGATGCGCACCGGCTGGGATGACGAGCACCTGACCGGGCCGGAGGTGGCCCGCCAGTGCGAGCAAAACGGCGCGGACCTGCTCGTCGTTCACGGCCGCACGCGGGAACAGATGTACATCCCGCCGGTCCACTGGGACGCCGTGGCGGCCATCAAACAGGCCGTGCGCATCCCGGTGTTTGCGAACGGGGATATCACAACCCCCGAGCGCGCGCAGCAGGCCGTTGAACAAACCGGCTGCGACGGCGTCATGATCGGCCGCGGCGCGCTGGGCGACCCGTGGCTGTTCGGCCGCGTCAACGCCGTACTGGCCGGGCAGGCGCCGCCTGCGCCGCCGACGCTGGCGCAGCGCATGGCCGCCCTGCGCCGCCAGGTTTATGAAATGTGCGAAGAAAAAGGGGAGTGGGCCGCCATGCCCCAGGCGCGCAGCCAGGCCATGCATTATATGAAAGGCCTGCGCGGGGCCGCGGCGCTGCGCCGCGCCTGTGCCCGCCTGACCCACTTTACCGATGTGGACGTGCTGATCGACGCGGTGTTCCGCTGCAACGAGTAAGCCTCAGAACCGCCCGCGGGTCAATTCGTCCAGATTCTGCGAATAGCAGGGCAGCATATGCTGCATAAAAAAGTCGGCTTCGGGGCAGTGCATGTCGGCCAGCGCCTGGCGCTGCTGGGCGAGCGCGGCTTCAAATTCGCGGTTGCCGGACTGGCATTCCTCCATGCACTTGATCAGCGCCGAAAGCCGGTCCGCCGCTTTCAGCAGCCTGCGCTCGGCGTCGCTGAGCACCGCGCCGGTCAGGTACGCTTCGCCGGCGGCGGCCAGCTCTTTGGGCAGCAGGCTGGCAATGGCGCGGGCGCTCTGCGCTTCGACCGCCTTGTAGGCGGTGCGCAGCGAATCGTTTTTATACTTGACCGGCGTCGGCATGTCGCCGGTCAGGATCTCCGGTCCGTCGTGGTACAGCGCCGCCGTGGCGACGGTATCGGGGTGGATGCCCGCGCCTGTTCCGGTGCAGTTTTGGGCGATCAGGCACAGCATGTGCGCAATCAGCGCCGTGTCGGCCGTGTGTTCGCTCAGGCTTTCCGCGCGGCCGTTGCGCATCAGGCTCCAGCGCGTGATGTATTTCATCCGCCCCAACAGGGCGCTGAAGGGATAGGTCTCCATGGTTTGTCCTTTCGGGGCCCGGTTTGGCTGCCGCGCGGCGGCAGCAGGGCTTACCATTTCAGTATACCACGATTCGGCGCGCCGGAAAACCTTTTTATACGGCGTATTTGCAGCAGGAGGGGAAAATATGACACTGCCCTTGCAGCGGCCGCGCCGCAGCGGCTATGGCCGCGTGTTTCTTTTGTGCCTGGCGCTGGCTGCGGCGCTGCTTTTGCCGCACTGCATCGTGGACGGCGTTTCCGGTTCTTTCTTCCACTATGCCGGGGACTTCAACGACCAGATGATCCCGTTTTACGCTTACGCCAATGACTTTGTCAAGCGCGGCGGGTCGTTCAGCTGGGCGACCGACCTCGGCAGCGGCTTTGTCAACGCCTACTCCTACTACTGCCTCGGTTCGCCGTTCTTCTGGCTCACGCTGTGGGTGCCGCCGCGCTGGATGCCGTTCACGATGGTCCCGGTGCTCTGCCTGAAGTTTGCCGTGGCGGGCGGCGGGGCGTACCTGTGGCTGCGCCGCTGGGTAAAAGACGAAAACTGGAGCGCGGTTGGCGCGGTGCTGTACGCGTTCTGCGGCTATAATATCTATAACATCTTCTTTTTCTTCTTTCTGGACAGCGCCGCGCTGTTCCCGTATATGCTTGCGGCGCTTGACGACGCGGTTCTGGACGGCCGGCGCGGGCGCTTCCCGTTCTGGGCCGCGCTCAACCTGCTGACCAACTATTTCTTCTTTGCCGGGCAGGCCGTGTTTTTGCTGCTCTATTTTCTCTGCCTGTGCGCGGGCCGGGTCTACCGGCTGACGCCGCGCACCTTCGGCCGCCTTGCGTTCGAGACGCTGCTCGGCTGCGCGGCCGGGTGCGTGCTGCTGATCCCGGCGGGGCTGTCGCTTTTGCAGAACCCGCGCACGATCGACCCGTTTGACGGCTACGGTTATCTCGTTTACGGCAAAGCGCAGCAATACCTGGCGATTTTGTTCAGCGCTTTCCTGATGCCGGACGCCCCTTATCTGACCGACCTGTTCAGCGAAGGCGTGACCAAATGGACCAGCCTTTCGGCCTACCTGCCGGTCGTGGGGCTGGCGGGCGGCATTGCGTTCTGCCGCATCTGGCGGCGGCATCCGTTTGCGCGCCTGCTGAAGATCTGCGCGCTCTGCGCGTTCGTCCCGGCGCTCAACAGTCTGTTCTATGCGCTCAATTCGAGCTACTATGCCCGCTGGTACTATATGCCGCTGCTCGTGCTGTGCGCGGCCACCTGCCGGGCGCTGCAGCGCGAAAGCCTGCGCCGCACCGAGGTCCGCCGCGCCCTGCGCCTAGTGCTGGGCGTCACGCTGGCCGCGGCGGCGTTCGCGCTCGTGCCTTCTACGGATGACGAGGGCGCGTTCCGCCTCGGCGTGGTCGACAACCAGCTGCGCTTCTGGGCGCTGTTTGCGGTCAGTATGCTCGGCTGCGCGCTGTTTTGGTGGCTGCTGCGCCTGGGCCGCCGCACGCCGCGCCGCTTCGCGGGCATGCTGCTGGCCGCGGTGTCCGGCTTTGTGCTGCTGTACGGCAGCGTGCACATCTCGATCACCAAATACGGCCAGTGGTACAACGACCGCAGCTATGTGCCCATGACCTGGGGGGCGGTGGACGAACTGCGCGCCGTGCTGCCGCAGGAGGAATTTTACCGCCTGGACGCCTACGAGTGCTACAACAATATGGGCGTCTGGCTCGACAGGCCCTGCATCAACTGCTTCCACTCCACCGTTGCACCGCATATCCTTGCATTCTACCCGTCGGTGGGGGTCACGCGGGACGTGAACTCCAAACCGGGAACGGAGCTCTACGCGCTGCGCGGGCTGCTCAGCGTGCGCTATACGCTGGTGCCCAAAGACGCCGCCGGGACTTGGGCGGAGGATGCCGCGCGGGGCTGGACGCTGGCGGCCGCCACGGCCCACTATGATGTGTACGAAAACGAGAACTGGGTCCCGATGGGCCTGTGCTACGACTGGTATATCACGCCGGAGCGGATCGAAAACGTCCCCGAGGAGGAGCGCGCCGCCGTGCTGATGAAGGCGCTGCTGCTCACCGAAGAACAGGCCGCCCGCACCGGCCTGCTGCCGCTGCCGGACGCCGAGCTGGAGGCCCGCAGCTGGGACGATTATACCGCCGACTGCGCCGCCCGCCGCGCTACGGCCGCCGTGGATTTCACCGCTACGCGCACCGGTTTCACCGCCCGCACCGAACGGGCGGAGCCCGGCCTGGTGCTGTTCAGCGTGCCGTATGACGACGGCTTTTCGGCCACCGTCAACGGGGAAACCGCCGAGATCTGGCCGGTCGACAACGGCCTGATGGCGGTGGAGGTCCCGGCTGGGGCAGCCGACATCGTTTTTACCTACCGCACGCCGGGCCTGCGCCTGGCTGCCGGTATCGCGCTGGGGGCATGGGCGGTCTACGCCGTCTACCTGATCTGCCTGGCCGTTGGCCGTCACCCCCGCAAAGCCACAGAAAGACCTGCAAAATATAAGAAAGAGGAAACAGAATGAACCAGTACGCCGAACAAATTGCCCAAGAACTCTCGCTCGACGCCAAAAACGTGCAGGGCGCCATCGACCTCATCGACGCGGGCAACACCATCCCGTTCATCGCCCGCTACCGCAAGGAGGCCACCGGCTCGATGGACGACCAGGCCCTGCGCACGCTGGGCGACCGGCTTGAATATCTGCGCGGGCTGGACAAGCGCAAAGGAGAGGTCGAAGCCTCCATCAGCGAGCAGGGGGCGCTCACGCCGGAACTTTCACAGGCGCTGGCGGCGGCCAAAACGCTGGCAGAGGTCGAGGATATCTACCGCCCCTACAAACCCAAGCGCAAAACCCGCGCCAGCGTGGCCCGGGCGCGCGGCCTGCAGCCGCTGGCCGATGCGATCTTTGCCCAGAAAGCGGACTTTGACCCCGAGGCGGCGGCAGCCGCTTACTGCAATGCGGAGGTGCCCGACGCCGCCGCGGCGCTGGCCGGGGCGCAGGATATCATAGCCGAAACCATCTCGGACGACGCGCGCTGCCGCGCCGAACTGCGCCGCTACTACCGCGCCTTCGGCCAGATCAGGAGCACGGCGGCCAAAAAGGAGGACAGCGTCTACGCGCCCTATTACGACTACAGCGAACCGCTGGCCAAGCTGCCCGGCCACCGCGTGCTTGCGCTTGACCGCGGCGAACGCGAAGGTTTCCTCAAAGTCGGCATCGCCGTCGACGCCGAGCGCGCCGCGGCCATCACGGTGTGGATGTTCGCACGCAAAAAGACCGGCGGCGCCAGCGCGCTGCTGGTCGAGCAGGCGGCAAAAGACGCCTATGCGCGCCTGATCCACCCCAGCCTTGAAAACGAGCTGCGCGCCGAGCTGACCGCCGCGGCCGACGAAGGCGCCATCGCCGTCTTTGCCGACAACCTCCGCCAGCTGCTGCTCCAGCCGCCGATCCCCGGCAAGGTCGTCATGGGGCTTGACCCCGGCTACCGCATGGGCTGCAAGATCGCCGTCGTCGATGCCACCGGCAAGGTGCTGGATACCGGCGTCGTCTATCCGGTGCCGGAGTTCAAGCGCGTCGACCAGGCCAAGGCGCAGGTCAAGGCGATGATCCTGCGCCACCATGTCGAGCTGCTGGCCATTGGCAACGGCACGGCCGGGCGCGAGACCGAGCTGTTCGCCGCCAAGGTCATCCGCGAGCTTTCGGCAGAACACGGCCTGCACTTACAATATATGGTCGTCAGCGAGGCGGGGGCCAGCGTCTATTCGGCCTCCAAGCTCGCGGCCGAAGAGTTCCCGCAGTACGATGTCAACCTGCGCAGCGCCGTTTCCATCGCGCGCCGCCTGCAGGACCCGCTGGCCGAGCTCGTCAAGATCGACCCCAAGGCCATCGGCGTGGGCCAGTACCAGCACGACATGCCGCAAAAACGCCTGACCGAAACGCTGGACGGCGTGGTCGAGGATTGCGTCAACTCGGTCGGCGTCGACCTCAATACGGCTTCTGCGCCGCTTCTGCGCCGTGTGGCGGGCATCACGGCTGCCACGGCCAAAAACATCGTCGCCCGGCGCGAGGAGGAGGGGGCGTTCACCTCCCGCGCGCAGCTGAAAAAGGTCAAGGGGTTGGGCCCCAAAGCGTTTGAGCAGTGCGCCGGGTTCCTGCGCCTGCCCGGCGCGAAAGACCCGCTGGATTCGACCGCCGTTCACCCCGAAAGCTACCCCGCCGCCCGCGGCCTGCTGCAGGCCTGCGGGTACACGGCGGCCGAGATCGGCGGCCCCGCGCTGCAGCAGCTGCCCGCCCGCGTCAAAGCGCAGGGGGTCAAGGGGCTGTGCGAGACGCTCGGCATCGGCCGCCCGACGCTTGAGGACATCGTCGCCGAGCTCTGCCGCCCCGGGCGCGATGTGCGCGACAGCCTGCCCAAACCGCTGCTGCGCAGCGACGTCATGGGCATGGAGGACCTGAAACCCGGTATGGAACTGACCGGCACCGTGCGCAACGTCATCGACTTCGGCGCGTTCGTGGACATCGGCGTACATCAGGACGGCCTTGTGCACATTTCCCAGATCGCCGACCGCTTCATCAAACATCCGCGCGATGTTTTGCAGGTCGGCCAGGTTGTCAAGGTCAAGGTGCTGGAGGTGGATGCCGCCCGCAAACGCATCGCCCTGACCATGAAGGGCGTGGCACAGGGATAAAAAGTTTTTATATGGAGTAATGTTGTATATCGTTATGCCTGCTTCAGTCGGTTGGCAAGTAAAAAAGCGGTAAAACAGGTGAAAAAACATGGTTTTGCAGACTGTAATATAAATAACGGCGTCTTGAAAAATATAAAGCGGTGAAATTCGTTACAACAAATTCATAAATGAAGGGCATATGGGCCAAAAGGGAGGTTATCAACACCTGCCTTTTGTGCAAGTTGCAGAAAAAACGCAAGCAAAACTGCGCAGGTTGACTAAAATCTTTGCCCCCGTGCTATAATACCCACTGTAAGGCGAGGGCGGCGCATGATGGCGCCGCGGCCTTACCCGCGCCGGAACAGGCCGGTGCGGTGGGATATGTATGGAGGTTTTGGATTATGGTAAGACAAGTCAAGGTTTCCAACTTCTCTGAAGTCAAGGAGATCGTGTCTGCCGCTGCCAAATGTTACAACGAGGTTGGCGTGCACGACATGAAGGGAAGCATCGCTGACGCAAAGAGCATTCTCGGCATGATGAGCCTGGATTACAGCCATCCCGTGAAGATCGTCTGCGATGACGAGAGCGACCTGGACCGCGTCGTCCGTGCCATGAAGCACTAAAGACGCCGCCGGACCATATGGTCGGCACACAGTTTTGTACAGTAAAGGAGCAATGAATATGTCCAAGCGTATTTTGGCCAGCCTGCTCAGCGGCCTCAGCATGCAGTTTGAGGACGTGACGGCCGCCGGCGTGCGCGGTGCGGTCGAGATCGCCCGCAATGCGTTCAACGAGCAGTAAACCGAAACAGAAAAGCGGCGCGCCGCAGAGCGAACATCTCTGCGGCGCGCCGCTTTTTGCTGCCAAAAAGTTTTCAGATCACCTTGTGCTCCATCCAGCGGCCGCGCGCAAAGCGGATGCCAAACAGGAGGCTGCGGCAGATCCAGTCAATGAACATGCCCATCCACACGCCCAGCAGGCCAAAGCCCAAGCGGCCGACGAAATAATAGCACAGCAGCACGCGGAACAGCCACATGCTGATGATGCTGACGATCATTGCGAATTTGGCGTCGCCGCCCGCGCGCAGGGCGTTGGGCAGCGTAAAGCTGGTGGACCAGAAAAAGATGCTGAGCACGGCGAACCAGTGCAGCACCTGCTCGCACATGGCGGTGGACACGGCCGAAAGGTTGTACAGCCTGCACATGAGCGGCGCGGTCAAAAACAGCGTGATGTTGGTCACGGCCATCCCGGCCACGGCTACGCCCAACAGTAGCAGGGCGTAGCGCTTGGCCTGCTTTTTCTCCCCGGCCCCCAGGCACCGCCCCACGACCGGGATCATCGCCAGGCTCATCGTGTTGCCGGGGATGGTCGCCAGGCTGGTGATCGAGTTGGCGACCGCGTTGGCCGCGATGGCCGAAGTGCCAAGCGTCGAAGTCAGGCTGCTCACGCACAGCTTGCCGATCTGAAACATGCCGTTTTCAAGCCCCGAGGGGATGCCGATGTTTAAGATGCGCAGGATCATCTCTTTTTCGGGCCTCATCTCGGCCAGGCTGCCGATGCGCAGCGGGTTTTCAAACTGCTGCTGTTGGCGGAACACCCACACAGCCGCAAAGATGCGCCCCACCAGCGTCGCCAGCGCCGCGCCCAGCACGCCCATGCCGAACCCGTAGATCAGCAGCGCGTTGCCGCAGATATTGATGACGTTCATGACCAGGCTGGCCAGCATGCTGATGCGGCTGTTGCCCTGGGCGCGGAACAGCGCGGCCCCGGCGTTGTACGCGCCGATGAACGGGTAGGAGATGGCGCTGACAATAAAATACTGCTGCGCATACCGCATCACATCGTCGTCGATCTGCCCGAACACGCCGCGCAAAATCGGCCGGCAGAAAGCCAGCGACAGGACCATCACCGCCACGGTGCTGACCGCCAGCACGGTATAGAGCTGCGCAGCGCTGCGGCGGGCGTTTTCTGCGTCCCGGCGGCCAAGATACTGGCTGCCGATCACCGCGCCGCCTGTGGCCAGCGCGGCCAGGATCTGAATGATGAGGATGTTGATGCTGTCCACAAGGCTGACGCTTGAGACGGCGGCTTCGCCCACGCCGGATACCATCAGTGTGTCCGCCATGCCCATCGTCACGCTCAGCACCTGCTCCAGCAGCATCGGCAGGACCAAATTGACCAGATTGCGCCGCCCGAATAAAGGATGTTCGGGCGCGCTTGTTTGTGCGGCTGTCATAGCTCAGTACACTTCCTACACCAGATAATAAAGCAAAACACTTTTGCGGGTATTATACTTCCAAGGCGCAGGGATGTCAATATTTGCATGTAACAGCGTGAATTTTGCGCTTATATGGCAAAATATCCGCCCGGAGGCCGCCGGAATGTGAAAATCGCACAAAAAAGCTGCGCATATTTTGCTTTTCCCGAACTTCCCTTCTTCCGCCGTTTGTGCCATAATGATACAAAACGAAAAAAAGGCGCGCAGCGCCGCCCGCGCACGCCTAAACAGGCAAAAGGCGAAAGGAGTTTTCAGCGATGAAGTTTGATTTTACCTCGATCATGGACCGCCATGGTATGGACGCTATTGCGGTGGACGGTCTCGGCCAGGGGTTTGCCCCGGCGGCGCCCAAACCCGGCTTTGATGTGATCCCGATGTGGGTGGCCGATATGAACTTCCCCACGGCGCCCTCCATCCCGGAAGCGATCATCCGCCGTGCCTCCCACCCGGCCTACGGCTATTTCAGCCCCACGCCGGAATATTACGACGCCATCATCCGCTGGCAGAAGGAGCGCAACGGCGTCGAGGGCGTGCTGCCCGAACATATCGGCTATGAAAACGGCGTGCTTGGCGGCGTGATCAGCGCGCTGACCGCCTTTGCGGCCCCCGGCGACGGCGTGCTGCTGCACAGCCCGACCTATATCGGCTTTACCGGCTGCATCACCAACAACGGTTACAAGATCGTTCATTCGCCGCTGTACCTTGACGAGCAGGGCGTCTGGCGCATGGACTTTGAGGATATGGACCGCAAGCTGAAGGAGAACCACATCCATGTGGCGGTCTTCTGCAGCCCGCACAACCCGACCGGCCGCGTGTGGGAGCGCTGGGAGATCGAGAAGGCAATGGAGGTCTACAAAGCCAACGACTGCCTTGTCATTTCGGACGAAATCTGGTCCGACCTGATCCTCAACGGGTATAAGCATGTTCCCACCCAGAGCGTCAGCGCCGACGCGCGCGAGCGCACGGTGGCGCTCTATGCGCCCAGCAAAACCTTCAACCTGGCTGGGCTTGTCGGCAGCTACCACATCATTTACAACGCGTACCTGCGCGACCGTATCACGGCAAAATCCTCCAAGTCGCATTATAATTCGATGAACGTGCTGTCGATGCACGCGCTCATCGGCGGCTACAGCGCCACCGGCGCGGCCTGGGTCGACGAACTCTGCGGGGTGCTTTCCGGCAACGTTGATTTCGCCTGCCGGTACATTGCGGACCATTTCCCGGGTGTACGCCTGAGCAAACCGCAGGGCACCTACATGCTGTTCCTTGACTGCAGCGAATGGTGCGAAAAGCACGGCAAAACAATCGACTGGGTCGAAAAAGCGGGCTGGGACGTCGGCGTGGCCTGGCAGGACGGCCGCATGTTCCACGGCCCCTGCGCGATCCGCATGAACCTTGCCCTGCCGCTCTCCCGCGTGCAGGAAGCCTTTGACCACCTGGACCGGTATGTGTTCAACGCCCAATAATACGCAATAAACGCCCCGCGCCCGGCGCACTGGCAGCCAAAAGCCAGCTGCGCCGGGCGCGCTTTGCTTGAATTACGCAAAACGGGCATACCGCGCCGCTTTTTTCGCATATGCTGGGCGGAAGGGGGGCGGCGTGATGGCTGGACGAAAACGGGGGAAGGGCGGCGCGCCGCGTGCGGTGCTGCCGGGGCTGGACCGGCACATCCGCGCCCGCACGCGGGTGTTTGCCGCAGCGGTGGCGGCCTTGTGCTTTGGCGGGCTGCTGGTGCGCCTGTTTGTTTTGCAGGTGACGGACCCCGGCGGCTATGCCGAACGCGCGGCGGACCAGCAGCTGCGCGATACCCTCATCCCCGCGCCGCGCGGCGAAATTTATGCCGCCGACGGTACGCTGCTGGCGGCCAGCGAGACCTGCTGGACCATCCGCGCCGCCCCGCGGGAGCTGGAGGATGCGCTTGTCGCCCCGGCGGCCGCCGCGCTCAGCGAGATCCTCGAACTGGACGAGGCGGAGGTGCTTGAAAAACTCAGCCAGCGCAGCTCGAACGACTGCCTTCTGCGCCGCCGCGTGGACCGCGCGACGGCGGACGCCGTGCGCAGCTGGTGCCGGGAAAACGGGGCCGAGGGCATCCAGATCCGCCAGGACACCCGCCGCGTCTATCCCGAAGGCGATTTCATGGGCTGCCTGCTCGGCTTTACCGATGTGGACAACGCCGGGCTCTGGGGGCTGGAACTTGAATACGACGAGGTCCTGACCGGGCAAAACGGCCGTGTCCTGACCGCCAAAAACGCCTGGGGCTACGATATGCCGGAGCATTACAGCACCCTGATCGAAGCGCAGCCCGGCAGCCGTCTGACCCTGACCGTCGACGCCAACATCCAGCATATTCTTGAAAGCGCCGTCGCTGCCGCCGTGGACGAACACCACGTTGCCGCGCGCGCTGTCGGCATTGTCATGGACGTCAACACCGGGGCGATTCTGGCAATGACCTCCCAACCCGACTATGACCCCAACGACCCGCGTACGATCATTGACGAAGAACAGCGCGCCGCCGTGGACGCGCTGACCGGCGAGGAGCGCAGCGCGGCGCTGCAAACCGCCCAGCAGGCCCAGTGGCGCAACAAGGCCATCAGTGATCTGTATGAGCCCGGCAGTGTGTTCAAGCTCATCACCTGTGCGGCGGCGCTGGACGCGGGCGTGGTGACGGCGGACAGCCGTTTTGTCTGCGCGGGCAAGATCAGCGTGGCGGGCACGCGGTTTCGCTGCGCCAACGGCCACATCCACGGCAGCGAAACGCTGGCCCAGGGGCTGGCGGCCTCCTGCAACCCCTGCTTTATCCAGGTGGGCGCGCGTCTGGGCAAGCAGGCGTTCTGCGACTATTTCGCTGCGTTCGGCCTGCGCGAGGCCACCGGTATCGACCTGCCCGGCGAGATCAGGCGCAGCGAATATTATACGGCCGACGCCATGGGCCCGGTCGAACTTGCCAGCTGCTCGTTCGGCCAGAGCAGCAAGGTCAGCTATCTGCAGATGCTCACGGCCGTGGCGGCCGTCGTCAACGGCGGGCGGCTGCTGCAGCCCTATGTTGTCGCCGAGATCACTGCCCCAGACGGCGAGACTGTTTACCGCGCAGAGCCGACGGTCAGGCGGCAGGTCATTTCGGCGCAGACCTCCGAGACGATGCGCGCGCTGATGGAGGGCGTTGTCACCGGCGGCACCGGCAAAAACGGCGCGGTGTCCGGCTACCGTGTCGGCGGTAAGACCGGCACAAGCCAGAAGCTGGACAGCAGCGACCCCGCCGCCCGCATTGCCAGCTACGTCGCGGTCGCGCCGATCGACGACCCGCAGATCGCGGTGCTTGTCTGTCTGGACGAACCCCACAGCTGGACGACAAGCGGCGGCGCGCTGTCCGGCCCGGTCTGCGCGCTGGTGCTTGAACAGGTTTTGCCGTACCTTGGCATCGAGCCGGACTATACGGCGGAAGAACAGGAAAAGCTGTTTGCCGCCGTGCCCGATGTGACCGGCTGGCGTACGGACGCCGCACGCCAGAAACTGGCCGAATACGGCTTTGAATCGGCCTTTGTGGGCGGGAATGAACGTGTGGAGAGCCAGTACCCGGCGGCGGGTGTCACCGCGCGCAGGGGCTCGGCGATCACACTGGACACG
>MHCFR05601__coassemble_1325_pt1 | contig 16413 bp, 13 predicted proteins | sample MHCFR05601__metabat2_high_PE_011 | metagenome-assembled genome bin MHCFR05601 | reverse complement strand
GTCGCCGTCGTCCGTAGGGGCGGATTCCATATCCGCCCGGGGCGTTTGCGGCGGCGCGGGGTGCGCGGGACGATGCAAGCATCGTCCCCTACAGAGGTTTGTTGTAACGCGGGGATATCGCTTCCCGGGCGGCCGGGCGTTTGTGATGCCGCGGGGTTCCCGGGCCGATATGGAATCGTCCCCTACAGGGGTTTGTTGTAACGCGGGGCCGCGGTTTCCCGGTTGGCCCCGCCATTTGCCGGGCGCCGTTTATTCGCGGCCAGCCGCCGTGCGCGGTTTATTCACAGCCGCCGCAATCGCCGCAGTCTTCGGCCGGGGCAAGGTCCGCGTGCGCGGGGGCGAGGTCCGGGTCCAGGCTTTCGGCCGCCTTGATCATCAGCGCGCACTCGATGCGCTTGCGGAACACCTTGCAGCCGTACTCGTACACGCCGTGGATGTCCCCGGTCGCGTGCAGGGCGTTGGCCGCGCAGCCGCCCGCGCAGTAGAGCCGGGCCCAGCAGTCCTTGCAGCCGGGCCGGGCGTAGACGTTGCACAGCTTGAACTCGTCGCGCAGGGCGGTGTTGGTCACGCCGTCCCACACGTTGCCGAGCTTGTACGCCGCATCGCCGACAAACTGGTGGCAGGGGTACAGGTCGCCCCACGGCGTCACGGCCATATATTCGGTGCCGGAACCGCAGCCCGAGATGCGCTTGTACACGCACGGCCCGTGCGCAAGGTCCAGGATATAGTGGTAGAACGTGATCGGTTTGCCGGCCTTTTCGCGCCGCAGCATGTCTTTGGCCAGCAGCTCGTACTGGTCGTACAGCCGGGGCAGGTCTTCCTCGGTCAGCGCCTCCGGGCTGCCGGGCGCGGTCACGACCGGTTCCATCGAAAGCTCCGTAAAGCCGAGGTCGTCGGCCATGTGGAACAGGTCGTTCGTGAAATCGACATTATAATGCGTGAACGTCCCGCGCATATAGTAGCCCTTGCCGCCGCGCGCTTTGACGAGCTTCTGGAACTTGGGCACGATGCGGTCGTAGCTGCCGTTGCCCGCCAGGTCCTTGCGGAAGCGGTCGTTGACCTCCTTGCGGCCGTCCAGCGAGAGCACGACGTTATAGCACTCTTTGTTGGCCCACTCGATGACTTCGTCGGTGATGCCGATGCCGTTGGTGGTCAGCGTGAAGCGGAAGTTTTTGTTGTGCTGCTTTTCGATCGAGCGCGCATAGGCCACCAGCTGCTTGCAGACCTCGAAGTTCATCAGCGGTTCGCCGCCGAAGAAGTCGACTTCCAGGTTGTGGCGCGTGCCGGAGTTTTCGATCAAAAAGTCCAGCGCGCGCTTGCCGGTCTCAAAGCTCATCAGCCCGGCGTCGCCGTGGAACTTGCCCTGCGCCGCAAAGCAGTATTCGCAGTTCAGGTTGCAGGTGTGGGCCACATGCAGGCACAGCGCCTTGACGACGGTGGAGCGGTTTTTGAAGTCGAAGGCGTGGCTTTCGTAGATGTCGGGCGCGAACAGCTTGCCCTGCGCGGTCAGCTCGTCGATGTCGGCCAGGCATTCCTCGATGTCGGCTTGCGTCACCTCGGGGTGGTCCTTGTATTTAGCCAGCAGCTGCGGCGCAATATCGGCGCGCGGCGTGCCCGCATCGACCAGCGCGATCGCGTCGTAGGCCAGCTCATCCACCGCGTGCACGCTGCCGCTGTAGACATCCACAACAATGTTGTAGCCGTTTTGTTTATATTGATGGATCATAGTCGTCCTCTCGCCCGGCCGGGCCGGGAATCTGGTGGGGTGGAAATGTGGATAGGATATATAAGCAAGGCAAAGGCCCGCAGGCCCCGCCGCGGGGCAAAGAAATACCGGAACAGACCCCGTGCAGCGCACGGGGGTGTCCCGGCAATGGATGCGAAAAAAGGTTTACTTCTTCTCGCAGGGCTGGTTGGCGATGCCGCAGCTGGTCTTGCAGGCGCTCTGGCAGGAGGTCTGGCATTCGCCGCAGCCGCCGTTGTTCAGGCTCTTGGCCATGTCGCGGGTGTTGAGAGTCTGGATGTGCTTCATAAAACAGTCACCCCTTTTATCATTGGTTTCCTTTATTGTACACGCAGGGCCGGGGGTTTGTCAAGCCAGCGCCAGGCGCACGGTCAGCGTGTGGGCGGCTTCGGCGCTGACATGGTACGGCGGTTCGACGTCCGCGCCCCAGGTGTTGATGCCGCCCACGCCGCGCATGGCCGCGTACAGGCACAGGTGGGTGTGCGCCGTGGCGGGCAGGTCCTCGCGGTGGTCGGCGGCTTCCAGCTCCGCCGCCGTGTTGGGCAGCGCCGAAAACGCGAACGGCGCCCCGGCCATGGTCAGCTCCAGCGCCGCGGGGCTCCGGCCGCCGGGGGTGCGGTACTGCAGGCGCACGGCGTGGGTGTTCATGTGGCAGCCGCAGTCCTGCGGGACCAGGTACGGCGTGATGTGCGGCGTTTCGCTGTGCGCGCCGAACACGCCGCCTTTGTACCGGTCGGGGTAGGTTTCGCCCGAAAGGCCGGTCCAGCCGACACAGCCCAGCGGCGCGGGCGTCGTGAGCCGCACGCCAAAGCAGGGCAGCTCAGGCAGGCCGGGCGCGCCGTGGTATTCGGCCGTCAGCGTCAGCGTGCCGCCCGCCGTGACGGTATACCGCAGCACGGCGAACGCGCCGGGCACGGCCGGGGGCTCGAACCGGCAGGCCACGGTCACGGCGCGCGGGCTTTCGCGCTCCACCGTCACGCCGGTGCATGGGGTCTGGCTGTCGGCCGCCAGCCAGGCCGCGCTGCGCACAGGGAAGCCGCAGGCTTTGTCGTTTTCGGTGGCTGCGCGCCAGAAAACGGGCCGCGGCGCGCGGTACAGCCATTCGGCCCCGTGGGCCCGCAGGCTGACCGGCCCGCCGTGGATGTAGGAGAACAGCACGCAAAAGCCCTGCCCGTGCACGCCCAGCGCGCCGTCCCCGTGCACAAGCTTCAGGTCGGGCGCGGCGGCTTCGGCGGCGCCGCGCGCGGCGTGTTCGGCCGCGATGTTCTGCGCGCTGGCCGCCGCGGCCGCGGCGTTGGCGGCGTCGTGCGCGGCGCGGGCCGCCGCGGGCGCATGCCAGTAGCGCACCTCCTGCATGGCGGGCTTTTCCGCGCCGTCCGCAAAGACGATGCCGTTGGCGGAAAAGTTATAATCCGTCTGCCGCTCGCCAAAATCGCCGCCGTAGCCAAGGGTCCGGCGGCCCAGCGCGTCGGTGCGCCACAGCGCCTGGTCCATATAATCCCAGATAAAGCCGCCCTGATACTGCGGGAACTCTTCGCCCAGGCGGATGTAGCTCTCCATGCCGCCGAGCGAGTTGCCCATGTCGTGCATGTACTCGCACAGGATGAACGGCTTTTTCGGCCCGCTTTCGAGATAGGCGCGGATGTCCTTGGGTTCGGTGTACATACGGCTCTCGACGTCGGTCGCGGCCTCCCATGCAGGGTCGCCGCCGAACAGCCGCGCCGTCGCCACGCCCTCATAGTGCACCAGGCGGCCGGGGTCGTTTTCCCGGAAAAAGCGGCTCATGGCCAGGATGTTTTCGCCCGCAAAGCTCTCGTTGCCGCAGCTCCACAACAGCACCGCCGTGTGGTTTTTGTCGCGCTCGAACATCGAGCGCGCGCGGTCCAGCACGCAGGCCCTCCATTCGGGGCGGCTGCCGGGCAGGTTGTCGGCCAGCGGGTCGCCGCCGCGGTGCTGCCAGCTGCCGTGGGTCTCCAGGTTGGTCTCGTCGATCATATACACGCCGTTTTCGTCGCACAGGTCGTACCACGGCGTCTGGTCGGGGTAGTGGCAGGTGCGCACGGCGTTGATGTTGTTGCGGCGGAAGGTCTCCATCGCTTTGACCATGTCGGCCATGCCGATGGCGCGGCCGTTCTCGGGGTTCCACTCGTGCCGGTTGACGCCGTTGAAAAAGACCCGGCTGCCGTTCAGGCACATGACGCCGTCGATCATCTCAAAGCGGCGGAAGCCGGTGCGGTAGGGCACGGTCTCGATGGCGCGGCCGTCCGCGCCGCGCAGCGTCAGCGTCACGGCGTACAGCGCCGGGTCCTCGTGGCTCCAGGCGCGCACGCCGGGCAGCGCGATGGGCGCGGCCTGCCACACCATGCAGCCCTCTTCCCCGCCCGCCGGGGTCAGGGCAAGCGGCGCTTCATACAAAACCGCGCCGCCGGGCGCGGTCACGCGGCAATCGACGGTGCAGGCTTCGGCGCAGGCGGGGTCCGCGCAGGAGGTCTTGAGCCGCGGAGCCAGCGTGCCGGTGGCGTTGTCCGCCGCCAGGCCGGCGCGCAGCCACAGGTCTTCGATGTGCGTGTGCGGCTTTGCATAGAGGAACACCGGGCGGAAGATGCCGGAAAAGCGGAAGAAGTCCTGGTCCTCCAGCCAGGAGGCGGAGGATCGCTTGTACACCTCGACGCACAGGCGGTTGCCGGTTTCGCGCACAAAGGGGGTCAGGTCAAAGTCGGCCGGGGTGAAGGAATCCTCGCTGTAGCCGACGAACTGCCCGTTGCACCAGCAGTAAAACGCGGTCTCGACGCCCTGGAACGAGACGCACACCCGCCCGCCGCGCAGCGCGGGCGCGAGGTCGAACTCGGTCACATAGCTGCCGACGGGGCAATCCTCCCAGGCGATCCGGGGCGGGGTCAGCTCCTGCAGGGCGTCCCACGGGTAGAGGGTGTTGATGTACTGCAGCTGGCCGTAGCCCTGCGTTTCGATGTGGCCGGGCACGGCGATGGAACCGAACGCCGAAAGGTCGGCGTCCGGCGCGTAAAACCCGGCCGGGCGCGCGGCGGGGCAGGGGCTCCAGGCAAAGCGCCAGCGGCCGTCAAGCGGTTGGACGGGCTGCTGCCCGTCCACATAAAAGCGGTGGTCCGAGTGGGCGGGCAGGCGGTTGACCGCGAAGACGGCCGGGTCTTCCAGCCAGGCGAGCGAGGGGGTGGAAACGTGCGGCATAAGGGGGCCTCCTTTTTCCGGGGCGTATATTTGGGCAATGCGGGCGGGTCCGCGGCAGCGCCCCGGGCGTTTGTCTGCCCCTATTGTAAGGCTTTTGGCGCGCGGCGGCAACAGGGAAACGGCGCGTTTTTCAAGATTTTTCCTGCGCTTTTCTTTTGTTTTTTCTTTTTTGCGCGCGCCGTTTGCCAGGCGCGGCGGCTGGACCCGGCCGCGGGGGAAAAGTACCCCGCCCTGTGCCGCGAAGCCGAGGACGCCCTGCTGCTGTATGCCGAGCACACCTGGGGGCATTCCTCCACCATCACCGACCCCTGCGACACGATGGTGCTGGACCTGGATATGCGCAAAAACAGCTACGCCTCCAAAGCGCACGAGGCGGCCAGCCGCCTGCTGGGGGCCGTTACCCGGGAAAAGGGCGACACGCTGCGCTACTATAACACGAGCGGCACGCTGCGGGTGCTTGCGCCGGGCGGCGCGCCCGGGCCCCAGCCGGTCGAATTTTACGTCGAGACGCTGTCGCTGCCCCGCGCGTGCGTCCGGCGCGACGACGGGACCGAGCTGCCCTGCCAGGTATCGCCCCACCCGCGCGGGCGGCGCATCACCTTCCTGGATGATTTTACCGGCGTGTGCGAGCGGCGCTACACGTTCACCGAAATGCCGCCGCTGCCCGAAACGCTCAACAGCCGCCGCTGCTATGTGGGGGCCGAGCGCGTGCGCGACATTGTCAACGACTATGACCCCGTGTCCTTCCGCCTGCCTTACGGCTATGAAAACCGCTGGTTCCGGCTGGACTGCCGCGCCGGGGACGGCGTGACGGCGCTGGTGGACAAGCGCAGCGGCAAGAACCTGCTGGGGCCGGGCGCCGCGCCGTTCTTCACGCCGCTGTACGAGGTCACGCCGCTGCGCCCGGGCCAAACCGACGCCTATGAGGAGCGCCGCCTGCTGGGGCGCAACATCCGCGGCCCCCACGCCGTTCTGACAGCCGGGCGGCTGACCGAGGTGCGCTGCGAGGAACACGGCCCTGTCTTTACCCGCCTGCGGCTTGTGTATGCGCTGCCCGGCACGGTCCGGGCGGATGTCGCCGTCACGCTGTACGAGGCGGTCCCGCGCATCGACTTTGCGCTGCAGCTGGGCAAGACGCTGTCCGGCGATATCGAGAGCGTCTTTTTGCCGCTGACGCTGGAGCTGGGCGGCGCGCAGGCGCTCTGGGCCGAAAAGGGCAGCGAGCCCTACCGCCCCGGGCTGGACCAGCTGCCCGGCACCTGCATGGAGTACACGATGTCGGACACCGGCATCGCCTTTGTGGGCGAAGGCGGCAGCGCGCTGATCGCCAGCCGCGACGTGCCGCTGTACTATTTCGGCGAGATGCGCGCCCACCCGATCCGCCTGTGCGAAAACCGGCCGGAGGACAACCGCCGCCCGGTCTATTCCTGGGTCATGAACAACTGCTGGGAAACAAACTTCAAGCTGGACCTGTCCGGCTTTGCCGAATACCGTTACACGCTGTGGCTGTCCGCCGAAACCGACCCGCGCCGCGCCATGGCCGAGCTGACCGCGCGCAGCTTTGACGCCTGCGCCGTCATCACCGGCTAAGGCAGGGGGGAACGTTTATGCTCACCTTCCGCAACCTGCGCCCTGCCGAGGCGACCCCCGCCCTGTTTGCGGGCTTTATACGCCGCCAGGTGGTGGTCGACTGCTGGCGGTGGGAAAACGGCGGCTGGACCATCCGGCCCGACCCGTTCATCGACGACTGGTCCGCCGCCGACATCGCCGCGCTGGCGGCCGGGCTGCGCCGCACGCTCGCCGCGGGCGGCTTTGTGCGCGCGGCGTTCTGCGGCGCGCAGCTCAAGGGCTTTGCCGCGGCCGCCACGCAGCCCTGCGGGGCGCAGGGGGAATACATCGACCTGCTCGAGCTGCACGTTTCGGCCGATTGGCGCGGCCGGGGCGCCGGCACGGCGCTGTTTGCCGCAGCCGCCGCCTGGGCCCGCGGGCGCGGCGCGCAAAAGCTCTATATCTCGGCCCACTCGGCCGCCGAGACCCAGGCGTTCTACCGCGGCCTGGGCTGCACCGACGCCGCCTGGCGCCACCCCGCCCACACCGCCGCCGAACCCTTCGACTGCCAGCTGGAATACGACCTGTGGGCGACGGGCAAAGTTTGATTGAAGAACACAAACAAAGGAGGCCACGCATAGACGCTGTCCGGATCTTTCAGCAGGATTTCCAGTGAGGCGGCACGGCTTTTTGAGCGGCCGGGCTTTGCCCAGCGGGTTGCCGGTGCTCTCCTGATAATCGTTGACGGCGGCCAGCATGGCGTTGACGGTGGCGGGGGTGTAGCCTTGGGCGCTTAGGGCGTCGCGCCAGGCGGCGACGGTTTCGCGGGCGGGGGTCTCCCCCGCCCCGGTGTCGGCAAAAAAGCGGGCCAGGGCGTGGGTGTATTTCTGGATGGTGGCGGGGCTGTACTCCCGGTGGGTCAGCCATGCGCGGTACTGCGCCAGGATTGTTTCGCGTTTCATGGGGTGCCTCCTTTGTGGGGTTAGGGTTGTACCTTTTATTATGCCGCAAATTGCGGCATTTCAAATTTAATATTGAACATATGGCACCTCGGGTGCGGCAAAACGGGAAAACTGCCCCTTGGCAGATGCGCCAAAAATATGCTATGATAGATGAAAATGATGGTGCAGTCTGCCTGTGCGCCGTCATCTGCCAAACCAAAACCGGCAACGAAAGGAAGGGTCCACCTTGGTCAAAGTCAACCTGAAAGCGATCCCCTATTGTCTTTCCGATGAGGACATCGCCTGGGTCGAAAAAACGATCGCAGGCATGACCGACGAGGAAAAGGTGGGGCAGCTGTTTTTTGAAAACCGCGGCCAGTCCGCCGACGAAGCGCTGATCGAGCTCGTGCAGAAATACCACATTGGCGGCTACCGCTACAACGGCATCAAGAAGGAGGTCGTGCAGCACAACATCCGCACGCTGCAGGAAAACTCCAAGATCCCGCTGTTCGTCGCCTGCAACACCGAATCGGGCGGCAACGGCTCCGCCACCGACGGCACATATCTGGCCAGCGGCATCAAGATCGGCGCGACCGGCAATGTCGACTATGCCTATGAGATGGGCCGCCTTGGCAACGAGGAAGCCGCCACGATGGGCAACAACATGGCCTTTGCGCCGGTGTGCGACATCCACTATAACTGGGAAAACACCGAGATCGTCACCCGCGCTTTCGGCAATGACCCCGACCGCGTCGCCGCCATGAGCAAAGCCTATATGGACGGCGTGCACGCCGTGCCGGGCTACGCCTCGGTCGCCAAGCACTGGCCGGGCAACGGGCAGGACTTCCGCGACGCGCACATCTCCAACAACATCAACAACTTCACGTTTGAAGAGTGGATGGCCACCTACGGCAAGGTCTACAAGACGCTGATCGACGGCGGCCTGGACGGCGTCATGGGCGGGCACATCATGATGCCCAAGTACATGCGCGAGTTCTACGGCACCAAAGACGAGGACATGATGCCCGCCACCCTGTGCTACGAGCTGATGACCGACCTGCTGCGCAACAAGCTCGGCTTCAACGGCTTCGTCGTCACCGACGCGACCCACATGGTCGGCTTTGAGGACCGCATGACCCGCAAGGAGGCGGTGGCCGCCACCATCAACGCGGGCTGCGACATGTTCCTGTTCTTCAACGACCCCGACGAGGACTTCGGCTTCATGCTGGACGCCTACAAGTCCGGCGCGATCAGCGAGGAGCGCATGACCGACGCGCTGCGCCGCATCCTGGGCCTCAAGGCGAAGATGGGCCTGAACAAGAAGCCGAAGGAAGAGTTGACCCCGCCGCCGGAAGCGATGTCCCTTGTCGGCGACCCGAAGTATACCGAGTTTGCCGCCAAAGTCGCCAAAGACGCGATCACGCTGGTCAAGTACAAGGACGAGGGCGTTCTGCCCATCACGCCCGAAAAGTACAAAAAGGTGATGATCGTCTACGTCAAGGGCGCCGAGACCGGCATGACCCAGCTGATGAAGTTCGCGTTCGGCGCGGGCGCGGCCAAGAACCCGGCCCAGGTGCTGTGCGAGATGCTGAACGCGCGCGGCTTTGAGGCTTTCATCTACGAAAGCCCGATGGACAAGGCCGCCAAGCTGATGAAGGAGGGCAAAAAGCTCGACTTCATGGACATGTACCGCATGGGCAAGGCCTCGGTCGAAGCCTTCCAGGAGCAGCAGGACCTGGTCATCACGCTGTTCGACGTCTCCAGCGGCCGCCCGGCCTTCGGCATGAGCAAGGGCGGCGGCGAGATCCCCTGGTATGTGCATGACATGCCGACCATCGGCATCAGCGTCAACGCGCCGACCATGCTGGCCGACGTGCCGATGCTGCGCACCTACATCAACGCCTACGACTCCAAACCCTACACGATGGAAGCGCTGGTCGACAAACTGACCACCGGCCCCGAAGCCTTCACCGGCAAGGACCCCATCGACAGCTTCTGCGGGCTGTGGGACGCGAAGATCTGACGCAGAGAAAAACACCATAGGGAAGCAGAAAGCCCGGGCGGCCCAAATGGGCCGCCCGGGCTTTCCGGTACAGCGTATATATTAAGAAGGGGTATCCGAAAGGTCCCTCACACCTTTGATTTATCAGATACATCCCCGTGCCGGGGCGGGCGCCGCATCCGCGCTTATTCACCCAGGTTGGCGAGGAACTTTTCTGCGAGGGCTTCGCCGTAGGGGGCGTAGGCGCCGGCGGTCAGGCGGGCGAGGGCGGTGGAGACCAGCTCCGCCCAGCTTTCAGCTTCGTGCCGGACCAGGATGGGGTAGAACCAGACGCCGTTTTTCTCGGCCGCGGCTTTGTCGCCGGGGGCGTCGCCGACCATCAGGATATGGTCGGGCGCGTAGCCTTTGGCCTTGAGCTGCGCGATGCAGGCGGCCTTGCTGCCCGCGTCCTGGCAGCAGAGCACATCGACCGAGCCCAGCAGGCCACAGCGCGCCCACTCTTCCTCGACCGCTTCGCGGTTGGCGCTGGACACGACCGCCACATCGGCGGCGGCGTGCGCGGCGGCCAGGCCCGCGGCGGCGCCGTCAAACGGCTTTTTCTCGCTTTCGGGCAGCGCGTTGATGGCGGCGTTGACCTTTTTGGACCAGGACAGCGCTTTGGCCAGGCAGGGGCCCTGGGCCGCGGGCAGCGCCTTTTCCAGCGCGCCGTTGGACAGTTCCGGCGCGCTGGCCGCCCAGGCTTTGAGCTCGTCAAGGCCCTCGACCGCCGTGTACTGGGCGTTGATCTCATCCAGCGCCATCGCCAGGCCCTTGAAGCGGTTGACGCCGCGGGTCATGGTGTAGAGGTTGATCTCGTTCCAGCGGGCGAGGATCGGCTGCGCCCATTCTTCCAGGCCCCACTCCTCGACCATGCAGGGGCCGAAGCAGCGGAAATGCTTGATGTCCATTGTGTCCATCGTGCAGCCGTCTGAATCGACGCAGACGAGATACTCGCGGTTTTTGACAAAATGCTGCAGGTCGGTCATGGCGTTTCCTCCTTTGGTGGGCCGGGCCGCGCCCGGCGGAACGGTGCTTTTATTTGTTCATTATATCATAGAATTTTGCCTTTGTGGGGGCGCGGCCAAACTTTTTTTGCCGCGGCGGGGCGCTTTCCCTTTTTGCTTTGCGCCTTTACACGCCTTTACGCCGCCGCCAAATTGCAGTACAATAAAACCAGTCTTTCCGGCAGGATCATTTTTCCCGCGGCTGTGCCGCGGGAAAGGCGACCCGGCCCCGAACAATGGACTCTGTACGCTGAAAAGGGAGGTTTCCCCATGCCCATCCGCAACGAAGTGCTGGACCAGCTCGCCGCGCGGCGGTCGGTGCGCGTGTTCACGAACGAGCCGGTCGCGCCGGAGGAGCGCGCGGCCATTCTGGACGCCGCGTTCAACGCGCCGACGGCAGGCTGCCAGCAGCTGTACACGATTTTGGACATCACCGACCCGGCGCTGCGCGCGCAGCTGGCCGACCTGTGCGACCACCAGCCGATGATCGCCGCCGCGCCGCTGTGCCTGGTCTTTCTGGCCGACTGCCGCCGCTGGCCGCGCGCCTACCGCGCCGCGGGCGCCGCCCCGCGCGACCCCGGCCCCGGCGACCTGCTGCTGGCCGTGGCCGACGCCTGCATCGCCGCGCAGAACGCCGTGACGGCGGCCGAAAGCCTGGGCATCGGCAGCTGCTATATCGGCGATGTGCTGGAAAACGCCGAAGCGATGCGCGCCGCGCTGGCGCTGCCGCCGCATGTGGTCCCCGCGGCCATGCTGATCTTCGGCCGCCCGACCGAGCAGCAGCGCACCCGCGAAAAGCCCCGCCGCTTTGCGCCGGAGGCGGTCGTGTGCGAGAACACCTACCGCGACCGCAGCGAGGCCGAGCTGCGCGCCGACTTTGCCGCCCGCGACGCCGGGCCGGGTTATGACTTTGACCGCGACCTGCAGGCGTTCTGCGCGCGCAAGTATGACAGCGATTTCAGCCGCGAGATGAGCCGCAGCGCCGCCGTCTACCTGGCCGATTTCCTGCCCGGCGCGCCCACGGAACCGGCGCGGTAAAAACCACGGGTTGGAACAGGGCGGCGCATTTGGCCTCTTCCCCCGGGGGGAATTGTGTGGTAAAATACCCGTACAAAATGTTTGCGCCGCCCGGGTCTGCCCGGCGGGCGTTCCCCGGAAGGAGTATTTCTTGATGAAAACTGAAAATCGCAGCGCGCAGGTGCAGAACCTGGCGCTGGCGGCGCTGTTTATGGCCGCCGGGCTGGTGCTGCCGTTTTTGACCGGCCAGATCCCGCAGATCGGCAGCATGCTGCTGCCCATGCACCTGCCTGTGCTGCTGTGCGGGCTGGTGTGCGGCTGGCAGTACGGCGCGCTGGTGGGCGCGATTTTGCCGCTGCTGCGGTATCTTTTGTTCGGTATGCCGCCGGTTTTCCCCACCGGCGTGGCCATGTGCTTTGAGCTGGCCGCCTACGGTTTCCTGGCCGGGTGGCTGTATGCCCATTCGCGCTGGAAATGCGTCAAGGCGCTGTATGCCTGCCTGATCCCGGCCATGATCGGCGGTCGCCTGGTGTGGGGCGTGGTCGAAGTCGTGCTGCTGGGCCTGACCGGCAGCGCCTTTACCTGGAGCGCGTTCCTGGCGGGCGCGGTGCTCAACGCCGTGCCGGGCATCATTTTGCAGCTGGTGTTCATCCCGGCCTTTATGGTCGCGCTGGACCGCACGGGTTTCCGCCGCTTTGGCGCAAACCCCGCCGCCCAACCGGCAGAAAAACCGCAGCAATAAAAAACCGCTCCGCCCGAAACGCAAAACGGGCAGAGCGAAAATTTAGAGTTTAGAGTTCAGAGTTGAGAGTTTAGATATGGTGTGCCGCCCTTTGGGCGGCACATTTTTTATATCGCACGGGGAAACCGTCCGCCAATCAATTCCTCATTCCTAATTCCTAATTTTCCCCCGCGCCCTACCCAAATGTTCAGCTCTCTACCCGGTAAAGCCTTACCCCGTGCGGCGGGACGTTGGCGGCCAGGCGGGCGCCGGGCAGGGGCAGGGTCTCGCCGGTCCACAGCTCGCGGGCTTCGGCGGCGGGGGCGGCGCCCTGCCAGGCGGGCACGGCGGCGGTGTCGGCGGCCATCGTGCGCGGCTGCGCGCAGAAGTTGAACAGGGCCAGATACCGCTCCGGCTGGCCGTCCGCCCCGGCCGGGCCGGTGCAGGTCCACACCGCGCCCGCTTCGTCCTTGGCGAGCTGCCGCGCGCGGAAGGACGGCGGCAGCAGCCGCAGCACCTCGCGGTTGGTCAGCAGGCTTTTGGTAAATTCGTCCAGTTGGGTCAGCTCGGCCCCCAGCATGAGCGGCGAGCCGAACAGGCACCACAAGCTCACCAGCGTGCGCTGTTCGTCGCGGGTCAGGGCGGTGGCGCGCTCTGCGCCGAAACCGCGGCCGATGCGCCCCAGCGGCAGCATGTCGCAGTCCGGGAAAGCCCCGGGCGCAACATGGTCCTGCCAGAGCTCGCAGCGGTCGAACATCGCGCGCACATCCTCCCATTTGTCCCACAGGTCGTCGGTGATGCGCCACATGTTGGCGTTCTGCGCATAGTGCCACGCCTGCTCGATCAGCGCCGGGCCCGGCGAAAGCGACAGCACGATGTCCCGCCCGCTGTGCAGGATCGCGTTGTGCAGGTACTCGATCTCGGCGCGGCCGCTGTAGGGCGCGTGCGGGTACATGTTGGTGTTGGCGATGTCGTCGCACTTGATGAAATCGACGCCCCACGCCGCATACATGGCGATCAGGTCGTCGTAATACGCCTGCGCCCCGGGGTGCCCGGCGCGCACGCCGTACATGTCGGGGTTCCAGCGGCAGATGCTGGACGGGTCGGCCAGGTCGGCGGCCGTGTAGGGCGTGCCGTGCACGGGCAGGCGGCGGTGCGCCGCCGCGCGCGGGATGCCGCGCATGATGTGGATGCCGAACTTGAGGCCGAGGCTGTGCACATAGTCGGCCAGCGGGCCGAAGCCCCGGCCCCCGGACGCGGACGGGAAGCGCGCCGGGTCCGGCTGAAAGCGGCCGTACTCGTCCATGGCGTGGTCGCCGAAGGGGATGTACTGGAACTCCGCACGGCGGGCCCCGGCGTCCTTGGCGTACCACTGGATGTCAACGACGACATACTCCCAGCCATAGGGCTTGAGCTCCCGCGCCAGCACCTCGGCGTTGGCGCGCACGTCGGCTTCGGTCACGGTCGTGTCGTAATAGTCGTAGCTGTTCCACCCCATCGGCGGGGTGAGCGCAGCGGAGGAATGCGGGAAAAGCATGGGGGACCTCCCTATTTTTAGAGTTGAGAGTTCAGAGTTTAGAGTTCAGATGGGGTGGAGCGCCGCCTGCGGCGGCGCAGCAGACTGTCCAAAAAGCCGGTTGTTTCCCGGCGGCAGAGCGTTTGCCCTACAGGGCAACCGGAAACGGCTGCCGAAGGTGAAACGGGTGGTTCCCCGACACGCCGGAGCGCCGCCTGCGGCGGCGCAAATAGCCGGGGAAGCTGCGTTGTCTTTCCCTGCGGCGCGGGGAAAGACCGTGGGGGTAAGCGGGCGGCAAAACAAGCGGCCTTGTTTTTATTTGGGGAACCGTGCAGCGGGGCGGCGTTTATTTTTGCGCTTCCAGGGCGGCCAGCAGGCCGCGGCAGCCGTCCAGGACGTCGCGCCAGGTGGCCTCAAAGTCGCCGGTATACCACGGGTCGGCCACCTCGCCGGGGCGGTTGGCGTATTCCAGCAGCAGGTGCATCTTGCCCGCCGGGTCGCCGCCGCAAAGCCGCCGCATGTTGTACAGGTTTTCCTCGTCCATGCCAATCAGCAGGTCCCAGGCGGCGTAGTCGGCGCGCGTCAGGCGGCGCGCGGTCTTGCCGGCGCAGCCGATGCCGTGCTCGGCCAGCTTGCGCCGCGCGGGCGGGTAGACCGGGTTGCCGATCTCCTCGCTGCTTGTCGCAGCCGAGGCAATCTCGTACCGCCCCGCGCACCCGGCCCGCCGCACCAGGTCCTTCATCACAAACTCCGCCATCGGGCTGCGGCAGATGTTGCCGTGGCAAATAAATAGTACTTTAATCATCTTTTTATATCTCCATTTAAGTCTTGTATTTCTTCCCAAACGCTTGATATTTCAGGGTTTTCCGACTTTTGAGTTTTCCTTTCTTTTCAAGGTATCTTCTCAAATCTTCTCGTATTTTCTTATGTTTTTCCCTGCAATCTTGGTAAATCCGTTGGTAAAGCAAGCGCCTTTACCAACAGGCTTTTTTAACTATTCGCTATCCGATATACTTCTTCCTTTGCATCATCAAAATTCACATGGGTGTAAGTGTTCAAGGTTACACTGATGTCTGCGTGACCCATGATATACTGCAAGGTTTTCGGATTCATACCGGATTTTGCCATATTAGAGCAAAAGGTGTGCCTGCATACATGAGGGGTAACTTTCGGCATCTGGATACGGTAAATCCTGTTGTATTTCTGAATGATATGCTCCAGATACTTTTCCCAGTGAAGGGCAACCATCGGCATATCGTTTTTATCCAGAAACAAAAATCCTGCATATCCTTCCACCATCGGTTCAACTTTTGATGTCTTGCGGTTGGCAATGATTCTGCGAAAACACGCTGCGACAGCTTCCGTCATCGGCACATAGCGGATGCCTTTGTCAGTTTTTGGTTCTTCAATTACATACTGCATCTGTGCAGTACGCTGTAACTGATGGTCTACCTTGATACGCATTTCTCCAAACTCGATTTCTGAAACCGTCAGTCCACAGAACTCTGAGATACGAAGCCCTGTGTGAAAAAGAATATAGATTGCATCATAGTATCTGCTAAAATGTTTATCTTCCTGAATAAACTTTAGCAAATCTCTCTGCTGCTTTCGGGTAATCGCTTCTCTGGTAACAGAATCATTGACAATGACGGATGCAAGCTCAAATTCAAATGGATTTTTACGAAGCAAATCATCATCTACCGCCAGCTGAAATGCCGGTCTGAGAACTCCCCTGATAGAATGAATGGAACTATATCCCCGCCCATCAATTTGTTGGAGCTTAATCAACCATGCCTTGGCGTCTGACAAACGCACCTTATCAATTCGCAGATTCCCAAAACTCTCTTTTTTCAGCATATTGATGACCGTTTTATATCCGGCAACCGTATTGTGACGAACTCCTGTTTTCAATGAAACATACTTTTCTACCAGTTCCAAAACAGTATAGTTGCCACCGTTGGTTACGATACGGTCAAACAAATCCGCTTCAATCTGTTTTTCTTTCTCACGCAGGGAAGGCTCCCGCTTCTTCCCTTTTGGCATTGGATCATTCTTGTCCAAACGCCAACTGTATACATTTTTCTCTTTTCCATCCTCATCAATATAGCGGAACCGATACCTCCCATCTTTACGCTGGTACTCGCCCTCTCGCAAAATCCGATTACGGTTATCTCGTCTTTTCTCACTCATCGTGAACTCTCCTTTCAAAAAAAGAGAGCCAGACTTGCACTTTTATCATAGCACAAATTCAGCTCTCCGCATAGTTATATCATGTGAAATCGGTAAATCTGTCAGCTCTGTTTACACAGCAGTAGCCTGATCCAGATACCTCTCAAATTTCTCACGCTTAATGAGGGCACGATTGCCGTTCATCACATAAAAATCCTCATTGGGATGTGTGTCAATAAGCGTTCTCAATTTTCCTTCGCCGATATGATAATATCTGGCTGCTTCCTCAATGGTAAGCGTATATCTACGCCACACCGGAATATCCGAGTAATTTTTTCCTTCAATATTCATCTTATTATTCGCCATAGGCAGTTATCCTCCATAACTATCGTTGTCGCAGCATTCGCCAAATGGATACGCAAGCGTATCCGCTTGGCTCATTGCCTGCGCACATGAAAATAGCCAGACAGAGGGTGTCGGCAACGAAGTCCGGCAACGGGCTTCA
>MHCFR05601__coassemble_1297_pt1 | contig 16796 bp, 14 predicted proteins | sample MHCFR05601__metabat2_high_PE_011 | metagenome-assembled genome bin MHCFR05601 | reverse complement strand
CGCCCTACGCCCGCCCGGGTGGTTATAGCCGTCCCATTTGGCCCAAAGCATAAAAATCATTCGTAGGGGCGGATTCCATATCCGCCCGCGGGCCCTCGCGCCGCCGTAATGTCCGCGGGACGATGCAAGCATCGTCCCCTACAGAGGTTTGTTATAACGCGGGGACGTGGTTGCCCGGTTGGCCACCATGTTTCCCCCGTTCCGTAGGGCGGGCATTCACGCCCGCCGCACCTTGGCGAATTCAAAAATGGAGGGTTTGCGGCCCGGCACGGTCCGGCGGGGTGAGGGCACCCCGCCCTACGCCCGCCCGGGTGGTTATGGCCGTCCCGTTTGGCCGGGCGTTTTCCATGGTTTGTAGGGGAGGGCCATGGCCCTCCCGCAAAACCATGCGCCGCCGCATTTTCCCGGTTGGCCCAAAGCATAAAATTGATTCGTAGGGGCGGGATTCATCCCGCCCGCGGAACCCCGCGCCGCCGCAAACCGGGCCGATATAGAATCGGCCCCTACAGGGGTTGCAATGCCACAAGGTTTACAATTTCCCGGTCGGCCGCCCCCCTCCCGGGGTGTTCGCGCCTCACTCCGCCTTTTTGCCCCACACGCTGGCTGAGCCGCCGCCAACGGGAAAAACGCCGCAGCCGCTCTCGTCGAGCGTCACCTCGCCCGGGCAGTTGCCCAGCAGGTCGACAAAGACCGCCCCCGCGAACGGCGCGCCCATGCACATCTCTTTCTGGCCGCCGGGTCCGTCCGAAAGGATCACCGCGCAGCCGGAGCCGGGCGTTTCCTCCACACCGGCGCGCGTCCAGCCAATGATGTTGAAATCGTCGAGATAATCGGTCTGTTCTCCCAGGGCCACATCCCGGCGCAGGCGCAGCATCGTTTCCAGCTGCGGGCCCACCGGGCCGATGCCGTCGTGCGGGATGCCGTAATAATCGCCGTAGAACACGCAGGGCACGCCGCCCTGGCGCAGCAGGATCAGCGCGTAGGCCAGCGGCTTGAACCACCCCTGCACCCAGGACTCCAGCGCCTGGCCGGGCTGGGTGTCGTGGTTGTCCACAAAGGTGACGGCGCGCTCGGGCCGGGCGTCCACCAGCGTGCCCTCAAAGATGCGGCGCATGTCGAAATTCCCGTTGCTGGACGACGCGCGCATCAGGTTGAAATGCAGCGGCACATCGAACAGGCACATGATGCGGCCGCAGCTGTCCAGGTAATGGGTCAGGTCGGGCAGGTCCGGGCTCCAGTATTCGCCCACGGCCCACAGCTCGCGGCCGCTTTGCGCCCGCAGCGTTTCGAGCCAGTGGGTGAAGAAGGTGAAACGGATGTGCTTGACCGCGTCGAGGCGGAACCCGTCCACGCCGGTTTCCTTGAGATACCACGCGCCCCAGCGGTCGAGCTCTTCGACAACGGCGGGGTTCTCCATATCCAGGTCTGCGCCCATCAGATAGTCATAGTTGCCGTGCTCGTCGTCCACTTCGCCTTCCCAGTCTTTGCCGTCGAGGTGGAACACTCCCTTGCGCTTGGCCCTGTCGTCCCAGTCCACACCGTCAAAATGGGTGTGGTCCCACTGAAAAGCGGAGTATTTGCCGCCGCGCCCCGGGAAGGTGAAGCGGGTCCAGGCCGAGATGGAGCTCTCGACGCCGCTGTCCTGCAGGCGGTCGTCCGGGTTGCTGCTCTCGGCTTTTACCGTTTCGCAGCCATCCGCGCCCATGCGGTGGTTCAGCACAATGTCCGCCAGCACTTCCAGCCCGGCTTCCTGCAGCGCGCGCACGGCGGCCAGGTACTCGTCTTTTGTTCCGTACTTGGTCGGCACCGTTCCCTTCTGGTCAAACTCGCCCAGGTCATAGGTATCGTACACGCCGTAGCCCACATCCTCGCGCCCCTGCGCGCCCTTGTAGGCGGGCGGCAGCCATACGCCGGTAAACCCGGCGCCGCGCAGGCGGGCGGCTTCGGCCGCCGTCCGCTTCCAGTGGCCCGCATCCGCGGGCAGATACCACTCAAAATACTGGATCAGTGTTTTCGGTCCCGTTTCCACAGTTTCCTCCTGCTTTTGCCTGTATGCGTTTCTTTCATTTACCGCGCACTATCATACTGTATCAGGCGGCAGGATGTCAAATCTCCGGCAGCGGCCCCGTTCACCTCCAGCCGAACAGCCCCTTTTGCGCCTGCTGGCGGGTGACGCCGCCTACCTCGTAGCCGGTGGCGGCGATGGCGTCGCGCAGCGCGGCTTCGTCCAGCGCCTGCTCGGCCAGCACCACCGTCTCGTTTTTGGCGCGGGACGAGCGCACGCTTTTGACCCGCAGCGCGCGGCGCACCGCATCGTTGACATGGCTTTCGCACATCGCGCACATCATGCCGCGCACTTCCACGGTATACTTCCACATAAAACATCCTCCTTGTCTGTGCAAAAAGACGAAATTCAAAAGTTAGCCAGCGCTAACCATTGGACACAAAAAAGCCCGCCCGCGCCCCGCTCACCCCAGCGCCACGTCCAGCGCCATCATCAGCGTGAACCCGGCGGCAAAGGCCAGCACTCCCGCGTGGGAGTGCCCGCCCGCCGACATCTCAGGGATCAGCTCCTCCACCACCACATAAAACATCGCCCCGGCGGCAAAGCTCAGCAGCACCGGCAGCGCGGGCACCAGCCAGCCCGCAGCCAAAATCGTCAGCGCCGCCCCCGCCGGTTCCACGGCGCCGGACAGCGCCGCAGGCAAACGCCCGCGGGCGGGGCAGGCCCTCGGCGTGCAGCGGCATCGAAAGGATCGCGCCTTCGGGGAAATTCTGGATCGCGATGCCCAGCGAGAGCGCCGCCGCGCCCGCGGGCGTGACCGGCGTGTTTTCCGCCAGCAGGCCCGCATACACCGCGCCCACGGCCATCCCTTCGGGGATGTTGTGCAGCGTGACGGCCAGCGTCAGCATCGCGCTGCGGCCCAGCGCGCAGCGGGGGCCTTCCGGGCAATCGCTGTTCCGGTGCAGGTGCGGAATCAGGTGGTCCAGCAGCAGCAAAAAGCCGACGCCCAGCCAGAACCCGCCCGCCGCGGGCAAAAATGCCCACGCGCCCAGGGTGGCCGCCTGGTCCATGGCCGGGATCAGCAGGCTCCACACGCTGGCCGCCACCATCACACCGGCGGCAAAGCCGGTCAGCGCGCGCTGCACGCCGTCGCGCAGGCTCCGGCGCAGCACAAACACGCAGGCCGCGCCCAGCGCCGTGCCTGCAAAGGGGATCATCAGCCCCAACAGGACCGTCCCCGCCATAGGCATCCCTCCCGTTCTGCGAATTAGTTGTAACTAACCAAGCCCATTATAGCCCCCGCGCGGCGGGCTGTCAAGGCGGGCCGGGCACGGGGAAGCAGCACCCGCCTTAGCGCCCACCTTTTTAGCGTTTTTTGGCGTTTTTTGGCGTTTTTGGGGCGGCGGCGCAAAATTCCCCTTGACAGGCCGCGGCGGGTGTGGTATCGTATAGCCATAGCGGTTAGCGCAAACTAACCACCTGGCGTGCGCGGCACTCCCCGGCTGCGCGCCGCCCGCCCCGGGGCGGGGTATTTTTTGAAGCAAGAGTTAGCCATAACTAACCATTTGCACAGACAGGAGGTCCCCATGCCGCGTGATTTTGGCACCACCTTTGTTACCCAGTGCGCCCCGGTCATGGCGGGGCTGAAAGCCGCCAACCTGTTCCGCTGGGTCGAACCGGACGCCGCCGCCCTGGCCGGTACCCTCGCAAGCTGGCGGCGGCAGCTGGCCCCGCGCGGGGTCGAGATCGAGACGCTGCATTTCTGCCCGCGCGCCCATGCCTACCTGATCTACGTCTACCGCCCCGCACGCCTGCAGGCCATACTCGGCCGGGACGCGCCGCGGGCGCTGCTGCGCGCGGCGGGCTACCCGGCGGCGGGCGGCTGCCGCCGCTGCCTGGACTGCCTGTGCGCCCGCCTGCGGCAGGGCGGCGAGTTCCCGCATGAGATCGGCGTTTTTCTGGATTACCCGCTGGCCGACGTCGTCGGCTTTATCCAAAACCGGGGCAAGAATTCCACCTTTACCGGCTACTGGAAGTCTTACCAGGACCCCGAGCAGGCGCGGGCGCAGTATGCGCGGCTGCGCAAATGCACCGAAGTTTATCTGCGCTGTTACCGCAGCGGAACGCCGGTCGCCCGGCTGACCGTGGCGGCCTGACATACACAAGCAAAGGAGAATTTGTTATGAACAAAGTAGCAGTTGTTTACTGGAGCGGCACCGGCAACACCGCCGCCATGGCGCAGGCCGTGGCCGAAGGCGCGAACGCCGCGCTGCTGGAAGCCGCCGCCTTCACCGCGGCCGACCTCGGCAACTACGACGCGGTGGCCTTCGGCTGCCCGGCCATGGGGGCCGAGCAGCTTGAAGAAAGCGAGTTCGAGCCGATGTTCGCCGGGCTGGAGGGGAGCCTTGGCGGCAAAAAGATCGCGCTGTTCGGCTCCTACGGCTGGGGCAGCGGCGAATGGATGGAACAGTGGGCCGCCCGCTGTAAAGAGGACGGCGCGGTGCTCTACGACGAAAGCGGCCTGATTGTCAACGAAGCGCCCGATGACGAAGCCCTCGGCCGCTGCCGCGACCTGGGCCGCGCCCTGGCCGCCTGGTAAGGGCGCAAACGATGTAGCGTTTTCTCTCCGCTTTTCCTTTTTCCGGCGGGCATACCGCCCACCACGCTCCCAAACGCAAAAGGCGTCCGCAAAAACGGACGCCTTTTGCCTTTGACAGGCTGTCGAAAAAGATGTTTCTCCACCGCTCGCAGAGCGTTTGCCTTGCATGGTAGGGCGGGCGATTTCGCCCGCCGCACCTCTGCAAATTCAAAAACGAAGGGTTTGCGGTGCGGCAGGGTCCCCCGGGACGATCTCCGGCCTAAGAGCCGGGCCTTGCGGCCTTTGGCCTCCGAAACGCGCCTGCGGGCACAGTGCAAGCATCGTCCCCTAGGCAAAGCCGTCTTCGGCCAGGCCGAAGCGCTTTGCGCGGTCCTGCATGTCGGCGCTGTCCTGCCCGGGCTGGGACATGCCGGAAAGGTCGCCCTTGACGTCCGCCAGAAACACCGGCACGCCCATGGCCGAAAAGCTCTCGGCCAGAACCTTCAGCGTGACCGTTTTGCCGGTGCCTGTCGCGCCGCAGATAAACCCGTGCCGGTTGGCCATGCGGGGGTCAAGAAACACCTTTTCGGTGAGGGAATCCCCGTTTTCGCCCGTTTTGGCAAAATAGATTTTTCCTTCGCTGACCATAGCCAAAGACCTCCGTCCTGTTTTTTGTTGATTTTGCCATAAACCCCGCGCGGCGGCAAGGTGTGGGGCGGGGCGGACCGGTTTTTCCCCGCCGCGCGCAGCCAAGGCCGCACGCCCTACGGAACAGGGGAAAAACATGGCGGCCAAACGGGACAGCCGCGGCCGCCCGGGCGGGCGTAGGGCGGGGTGCCCTCACCCCGCCGAACCCTGCGGCAGCGCACGTTCCAATTTTGAAATCACCAAAGTGCGGCGGGCAAAATCGCCCGCCCTGCAGGGCGACCGGAAACGACAGCTAAAGGGGAAATGGGTGGTTTTTCCACAAGCCGCCGTCCCCCGCAGGGGCAAGGTTGCATATTGGCCGAAGCTGTGTTATGCTGGAACAAACGGGATGCTTCCCTGCAAAGGTGTGTGTGGCATGAATCTGATGATCAGCTCCAAAGAATACGACTTCCACTCGCTCATCAAGGTCGCCGAGATGGCGGGTCTGGCGGGCGTGGTGAGCTTCCACCCCGCCGGGGACGATTACCTTGTAACTTTCCCGGATTGCGAGGCCGCCCCGCAGATGGCCGCCGATTTCCGCGCGCGCCTGCGCGGGCTGGAAAACAACATCTGGAACTTTTGAGCGTTCCCCTTTTCAAGCGGGCCGCGCCGCTGGCGCGCCCGCTTTTTTGTTTGGTTTTTCCCCGCGGCCGGGCAGAAGAAAAGCCGGGTTTGCATCCTGCGCGCTCCCCGCGCAGCCTTTCCTTTTTATCGCGTTATACCGCGCGCATTTTGGCAGCTATCTCTTGTGTTTAGGCGCGTGCCTTGCGCCAGAAACCCCGGAAAAAAAGCACCGGGGCGCGCTTGGGCGCGCCCCGGCGGGGAGGAGAAGAAGCGGGGGAAGAGGCTCACTTCTTCTGGACGTACTTCAGGCAGTCGAGCATGACGGCGACCAGGATGATGATGCCGGAGAACACGAACTGCAGGTTGGCGTCGATGCCAAGGGTGGTCAGGGAGTAGGTCAGCGCCGTGAAGATGAACACGCCGACCACGACGCCCGAGATCTTGCCGATGCCGCCGGTGAAGGACACGCCGCCGACAACGCAGGCCGCGATGGCGTCCATCTCCCAGCCCTGGCCGTACGCGGCCGAGCCGGAGCCCACCATGCGGATGCATTCAAGCCAGGAGCCGAAACCGTACAGGATGCCGGCCAGGACGAACGCGCCGACCGTGACCTTGAACACCGAGATGCCGGAGACCGACGCGGCTTCGGCGTTGCCGCCGACCGCGAACAGGTTCTTGCCGAAGGTGGTCTTGTTCCAGATGAACCAGACGATGACGACGGCCGCGACCGCCCACAGGATGATGGTGGGGAAGCCGCCGATCTTGGGGATGATCATGCTGGGGATCTCGGTCTCGATGCCGCCGAAGGAGACGCCCTTGGTGGAGTAGGTGACAAGGCCGAAGATGACCAGCATGTTGGCCATGGTCGAGATGAACGGGTGCATCTTGAACTTGGCTGTGAAGAAACCGGCGATGGTGGTGAACACCGTGCACAGCACCACGCAGACGACGAGCGCCAGCAGCACGCGCACGAGCACCGGCAGGCCGGTGAGGTCGAACGTGACGCCGAACACCGAGCCGGTGTTGACGCCCTTGTGCATGACGAGGGTGGCGGCGGTCATGCCCATGCCGACCATACGGCCGATGGACAGGTCCGTGCCGGCGAGCAGGATCAGCCCGGCGACGCCCAGCGCCAGGAACATGCGCGGCGAAGCCTGCTGCAGGATGTTGAGGATGTTGTTGACGGTCAGCAGCTGCACGCCGCCCTTGACGATGGGCGTGATGATGCACAGCGCGATGAAGATGATGATGATCGCGATGTACAGGCCGTTTTTGAGCAGGAAGTCCCGCGTGTTGAAGGTGTACTTGTAGTTTTCCCACCGCTGGTCAACGCTTTCGTAGAAGGTGAACTTGGACAGGCGCAGCATGTCGATGAGGTGGTACTTGTAGTCAAAGGCCGCGTGGCGGCGGTCCTTGATCTCTTGCAATTCCTTATCGCGCTGCATCTTGGCGTCGAACAGGCGGTTTTTGTGCACATACTTTTCGTCCTTGATCTCCTGCGCGTCGCTGAGCTTGGCCAGCGTGGCCTGGTGCTCTTTTTCCAGCTCAGCCACGGCGGCCTGGTAGCGGGCCTTCGCGTCAGCGCGCTCGCGCTGGCAGCTCGCGAACACCGGCATGTAGTATTCGGTCTTGTAGTGGGCCTTGAGGTAGCTCTCGGCGTCCGCGATCAGCTTGTCGACCTCGGGCTTGTTTTTGGCTTCGACGGCCTTGGCGGCTTCCAGGTCCTTTTTCAGCTGCGCTTCCCGCGCGGCTTTTTCCTGCGCGGTGTAGACGTGGTCGCGTTTGAGGTTGTCCAGGCTGTTCTGGATGCTGACGGCCTTGTCGGTGCCGTCGCGGCGCAGGTCGTTGATCTGCGCCTGGATATTGCCGACGTATTCGTCGATCGGCTTGCGGAGCTCTGCTTCACGCTCCGCGGTAAGAATCGTACTGTTTGCCATTTGTTAATCCCCCACTCACAGGTATTTCGCACTCAGGCGCAAGAGCTCTTCCTGGTTGGTCTCCTTGGTGTTGACGATGCCGGAAAGGTGCCCGTTGGACATGACGCCGATGCGGTTGGTGATGCCGAGGATCTCCGGCATCTCGGAGGAGACGACGATGATCGTCTTGCCCTGCTTGGCCATCTGGATGATGAGCTCGTAGATCTCGTACTTGGCGCCGACGTCGATGCCGCGCGTGGGTTCGTCCATCATGAAGACCTGCGGTTCGCGCTCCAGCCATTTGCCGAAGATGACCTTCTGCTGGTTGCCGCCGGACAAACTGGAGATCATATCGTCGGGGCCCATGCACTTGGTGTGCATGATCTTGATCTCCTTGGCGGTGGCTTTGACCATCTTGGGCTTGGACAGGGCCGGGCCGGTCTTGTACTGCTCCAGGTTGGCGATGGTGGTGTTGAAGGTCAGATCGCCCTTTAAGAACAGGCCGTTGGCCTTGCGCTCCTCGGTGATGAGGGCGAAGCCGTGCTCGATGGCCTCGTGGGCGTCGTTGAAGTTCATGAGCCGGTTCTTGAAGTAGACGCGGCCCGCCGCGCGGGTGCGCACGCCGAAGATGGTCTCCAGCAGCTCGGTGCGGCCCGCGCCCACCAGGCCGTACAGGCCGAAGATCTCGCCCTCGCGCACATCAAACGTGATGTCCTGCAGATGGGGCGCATACTTGGTGGAAAGGTGCTGGATGGAAAGCACCGGTTCGCCGGGGGTGTTGTCCACCGGCGGGAAGCGGCTTTCGAGCGAGCGGCCGACCATGGCGGCGATCAGCTCGTTCATATCGGTCTCGCGGGTGGGCTTGGTCATGACCAGGTTGCCGTCCCGCAGGACCGAAACTTCGTCGCAGATCTCAAAGATCTCGTCCATCTTGTGGGATATGTAGATCAGCGCGATGCCCTGGGCCTTGAGCATGCGCATCATCTCAAACAGTTTGTCGACCTCCTGCACGGTCAGCGAGGAGGTGGGCTCGTCCAGCACGATGACCTGGGCGTCGTAGCTGATCGCCTTGGCGATCTCGCACATCTGCCGCTGCGAAACCGACATGTTGCGCATCGGCTGGGTCAGGTTGACCGTCATGCCCAGCTTGCGGAACAGATCGGCCGCCTGGCGCTTCATCTGGCCTTCGTCGACCACGCCCATCGAGTTCACCGGGTAGCGGCCCAGGAACAGGTTGTCGATCACGCTGCGTTCCAGGCACTGGTTGAGTTCCTGGTGGACCATGGCGATACCGTTTTCCAGGGCGTCCTTGGGGCCGGAGAAGCTGATCTCCCTGCCGTTGAGCACGATCTTGCCCTCGTCCTTCTGGTAGGTGCCGAACAGGCATTTCATCATCGTGGACTTACCGGCGCCGTTTTCCCCCATCAGGCCCATGACGGTACCGCGCTTGACGTCCAGGTTGATGTGGTCAAGCACCCGGTTGCGGCCGAATGACTTGCACATGCCCCGGATCGACAGGACGATATCATCTTTCGCTTGTGCCATTCTCGTTACTCCCGTCTTTGGCAAAATTCGCAGGCGCAGCCGCCGGGCCGCGGCCTGCGTTGCCGTAAAAAGGCGCTATTGGGGAGAAGGGCTTTCTCCCCAAATGGAGGAACCTTCTCCCCAATAGCGCGGTGTGTTCAGTTTGCTGTGGGCTGCGGCCGCATCACTGGCTGAGCAGGGCGGTGTAGGAAGCGGCGTTGTCGGTCTTGACCATGTTGATGGCGAAGGCGTCGTAGGCGCTCGGGTTGCCCAGGCGGTTGGTGATGTTGGCCTCGGTCTGGCCGTCGCCGCCGATGTAGTCGACCTTCAGGTTCAGCAGGTCGTCATAGTTCTGCAGCAGCGGCTGGTAGGTGGCGCTCAGGAAGTTGTCGGCCGCATTGTAGATGTCGAGCCAGACGGTCTTTTCGGGGTGGGCGGTGGCGTCCAGCTGGTTGGCGACCGGCGCGTAAGGCACGGTGGAGTCGAGGAATTCCTCGTAGTTGTCGGCCGTGACCGCCACGTTCAGCGCGTAGTAGGAGCGGGAGGCCTCGTCATAGTAGTAGACGTCCTCGCTCAGCACGTTGCCCGCGTCGTCCGCTTCGGCAATGCCGGTGTTGATGTCCACGCCGTCCAGCGCGTTGCGGATCAGGCGCAGGGTCAGGTAGGCCTGCACGTCGGCGTGCTGGCTGATGGTGCCGCCGTAACCGTCGGCGATGGCCGCCACGGCGTCGGCGTTGGCGTCATACCCGAAGGTGGGCACGCCCTCGGCCTGGCTCCAGGCGTTGAACATGGCCATGCCCATGCCGTCGTTGTTGGAGATGACGATGTCGATCTGGTCGCCGAAGGAAGCGGCCCAGGTGCTGATGGCGTTGCCGGCCGTGGGGGCGTCCCAGGTGGCGCCGGCGGAGGTCTTCATCTCCTGGCTGGCCAGCTCGCGCACGGTGTAGGTGGTGCCGCCGGCCTCGATGGTGCCGTCCTGCACGACGGTGGCGGAGCCGTCGGCGTTGGTGCCGACAGGATCGGACACGACGCCGTTTTCGCCGTCAACGGCGGTGCCCAGCGCGCTGCGCACGCCGCGGGTACGGGCGATGGAGTCGTTGTGGCCGATATCGCCGATGGCCAGAACGTAGCCGATGACGCCGTCGCCGTTGCGGTCGATGGTGTCGGCGTGGGCCGCGATGTAATCCGCGACCATCTGGCCCTGCAGCTCGGCGCCCTGGTTGGCGTCAAAGCCGACGTAGTAGGTGTTGCCGTTGAAGTTCAGCGCGTCCATGTCCAGCTCGCCAGTGGTGGAGTTGGAGGGCTGGCGGTTGAACCAGATCACGGGCTTGTCCTTGTTGGCGACAGCGCCGCCTTCGGCCGCCGGGGCTTCCTCGGCGGGGGCTTCTTCCGCGGCCTCCTCGCCGGTCTCGGCGGGGGCGGTGGACTCGGCGGTGCTCTCCGAAGCGGGGGCGCCGCAGGCGGCCAGGCTCAGCGCCATGGCGGCCGCAACGGTCAATGCAACTGCTTTTCTCATGGTTGTGTTCTCCTTTTGTGTGAAACGCTTTGCGCGGGCCCGCGGCTGCGCGCGGCCCGCCTTTGTCTTTATGATACGGAAAAGCGCAGGTAAAAACAAGGTGAAATTTCACCGAAACAAGGGCAAAAAACCGGCCGGTTCGTCTGTTTCCACAAAGACGGACCGGCCGGTTTTGTACATTATGCTCAAGATTCCCGCTGTTCAAACGCGAACAGCGCCTTCTGGCTGTCCATGGTGAACAGGTTTTCCAAATCGACAATGCGGGTGGCGGTATCCACCGTCGGCGCCAGGCTGCCGCCCTGGCCGCTCAGCAGCCGGTAGGCGCTCTCCACCCCCAGGTAGCCCATGGCGTAGGGGTTCTGCACGATCAGCGCGTCCACGCTGCCGTTCTGCAGCCCTTCGACGGTGGCGAGATTGGAATCAAACCCGACCAGGAACACCGTGTCGGACAGTTCCTGCGCGGCCACCGCGGCCGCCGCGCCCACGCTGGTCGGCTCGTTGAAGGCCAGCAGCACGTTGATGTCCGGGTGGGCGCGCAGCAGCTCCTCGGTGTCGGCCTGGGCGCGGCCGGCTTCGGCCAGCGTGTTGATGCGCGCCGCCACCTGCGCGCGGCCGCTTGCCTCAAACAGGTCGCGCGCGCCGCGCTCGCGCTCCTGCCCGTTGGCGCTGCTGATGTCATAGTTGACGATGCCCACGGTCAGCTCGCCGTCCACGGCGTCCAGCGCGGCCTGGGCCGCCATCTGCCCGGCGGCGTAGTTGTCGGTGCCGATGTAGGTCTGCACGGCGGCGGAATCCACGTTGGAGTCGATGGCGACGATGCGCACCCCGGCGGCGGCCGCCGCGTCGATGGCGGCGGCGTTGTTCTCATAGTCGATGGCGGAAAACACCAGCGCTTCGGCCCCGGCGTCCACGGCCTCGGCCACCATGCGGTTCTGGGTCTCGTAGTCCTCCTCGGTCTCGGGGCCGGAGATGTCCAGCTCGACATTGTATTCGGCCGCGGCCGCCTGCGCGCCCGCAAACACCGAAAGCCAGAATTCGGTGCGGGTGGACTTGGCCACAATGGCCACGCGGTGGCGCGCCCCGGTGGGGGCGGCGGCCGCACAGCCGCCCAGCGCCAGCGCCAGCAGCGCGCAGGCCAGGGCTTTAGCGGGTTTCGTACACATGGGCGGCCTCCTGCGTTACACGGGGCATGCGGATCTCGACACAGGTGCCCACGTCGGGCATGCTGTCGATGCGCAGGCCGTACTGTTTGCCGAAATAGATCTTGAGCCGGTCGTCGACATTCTTGATGCCGATGCCGGTGCGGTCGCCGGGCTGCCGGTGCAGGATGGCCTGCACCTGTTCGGCGGTCATGCCCACGCCGTTGTCCCGCACGCGGAACAGGATGTCCCCGCCGTCCGGGCAGACCTGCACTTCGATCTCGCCTTCGTCCACCATCAGGTCCAGACCGTGGTTGATCGCGTTTTCCAGGATGGGCTGCAGCGTGATCTTGTTGCACAGGCAGTCCAGGCAGGCGGGGTCGGCCGAAAAGGTGTAGGTAAAGCGGTTTTTGTAGCGGTATTTCTGGATCTGCAGGTAGCTTTCGGCGTGCTCGATCTCCTTGGCGATGGGGATCAGCTCATGCCCCTTGCTGATGCTGATGCGGAACAGGCGCGCCAGCGCGTGCACCATGCGCACGGCGTCGGCGTTCTGCCCCTGTTCGCACATCCAGGCGATGGAATCCAGCGTATTGTACAGGAAATGGGGGTTGATCTGGGCCTGCAGCGCCTTGAGTTCGGTCTTGCGCAGGTTGATCTCCTCCTGGCGCACCGTGACCATCAGCTGCTGGATGCGCAGCACCATATGGCCGAAGGAGTCCGAAAGTTCCCGCACCTCCCGCGTGCCGCCCACCGGGTGGTAGGTGAAGTGGTCGGCGTCGGCCTCAAAGCTCTCCATTGCACCGGCCAGGCCGCGCAGCGGCCGTGTCAGCAGGCGGGACAGCACCCAGCTGGTCAGCAGCGCGCAGGCCAGCACCAGCGCGCCCAGCACGCAGGAAAGCTGCAGCATTTCGGCCATGTTGCGGTCCACCAGCTCGTCCACATAGCTCACGCCCACCACGCGCCAGCCGCTGCCGCCCACGCTGTTGACGCAGGTGATGAGCGTGCCGTTGTCATACACGCCGTCGTCCAGCCCGGCCAGGGCGGCGGTTTCCTCGCTTTTCAGGCCGGAGTAGATCAGCTGCTGCTGCGGGTGGTAGACAAGGTTGCCGGCGTCGTCCAGCAGAAAGCAGTAGCCGCGCGTGCCGATGCCGACATTGTTGATGTAGCTGGACAGGCTCGCAAAGCTCAAATCCAGCGAGACCCACTGCGCCGGGCCTTCGCCGTCCAGCCGGGCGGTCATGGTCACGACCCAGGGGTAGTAGCGGTCAAAAATGGTCGCCACATGCGGCGCGGTCATGAACACATCCGCCCCGGCGCGGGCGCGCTCGTAGTCAAACGAGAGGTTGGCCGTGATCTGCTCCTTGGGGTCCCGCCCCAGGGCCCAGCAGTCCAGCAGCTGCCCGGCGGCGTCGTAGCTGGTCACGTCGACCACATCGGGCCGGAAGTTCAAAAAGGCGTTGAGCATCGCGTCGCGCCGCGCCTCGGTCTGGCCCAGCGTCTGCCGGACAATGTGCATCGCCTCGGACATATCGCTCAGGTAGTTTTCCACCGTGTTGGACACCTGCGAGACCGCCTGCGCGCTGCTGGTGCGGGCGTTCTGCACAATGGCGCGGCGGTAGCGGTCCAAAAACAGCGCAATGCACAAAAGCAGGATGACCGCCACCACGCCCACCACCATCGAGACCAGGATGCTGGTGATGCGCACCCCCGCGCCGCGCGCCGGGCGGCTCACGGCTGCGCCTCCGCACCGGCGTGCAGGCGGCGGCGCAGCGCATTGGGGGACTCGCCGCTGTACTTTTTAAAGCAGTAGCTGAAATAGTGTTGGTCGGTGTAGCCGCAGCGGCCCGCCACCTCCTGGATGCGCAAATCGGTCGTCTCCAGCATATGGCGGGCGGCCTCCATGCGCTTGCGGATCAGGATGTTGATGAAGGTCTCCCCGGCGTATTTCTTGATGCAGGCGCTCAGGTGGTTGGGGCTCACGTCCAGCATGGCGCTGAGCGACACAAGCGAGAGGTCGGCTTCCCTATAATGCTGGTCGATGGCCTGCAGCGCGCGGGCGCACAGGGCCTGGCCGCCGCGCACCGCGGGCACCAGGTCGCTGATAAAGCGCACGCCGCCCTCGGCGGGGTCGGCCTGGCGCAGCGCTTCCATCGCTTCGCGGTAAGCGCTGTGCAGGCGCGAAAGGTCCGGCGTCATGTGGCTGACGCCGATGCGGCACTGGCGGCCGAGCACGCGCGCGGCCATCTGGACGATCTCATCGGCCAGGATGTGCAGGTATTCCTCAAAATCGGACCGGTTGCCCAGCAGCACGGTCACGACCCGCCCGCCGGAGAAAAAGCTGACGCTGCGCAGGTACTTGGCCGCCAGCTTGTCCACCGCGGCGGCAAAAGCGGGCGTCGTGCAGCCCGCGCCGCCCGGCTCCTGCAGCGCCGCGGCCATCACGGTGTAGTGCGGTTTGTCGGCGGCGTCCTGCAGCAGGCCGCACTCGACCGCATACTGCGCGGCGGCGGGGTCCGGGTCGGCGAATTCGTCCAGCACCAGCGGCATCAGGAACACCGCGCGCCGGTCCTGCGGGTCGGGCGTGCGGGCGCGGTCCGGCTGCTGCGAAGCCTGGCGGAACAGCGCGAACTGCGCGTCGATCTTCTGGTGCACGGTGCGCAGCTCGGCCGCCAGGCCCTCGATGGTCAGCGGCTTGAGCATGTAGCTGATGATGTTGTACTGGATGGCCTGCTTGGCGTACTCAAAGTCGTCGTAGCCGCTCAAAAACGCGATGTTCATGGCCGGGCGGACCTCCCGCACCTGGCGCGCCAGCTCGATGCCGGAGATGAACGGCATGCGGATATCGGTCAAAAGCAGGTCCGGTTCTTTCTTTTCCACAAGCTGCAGCGCATCCAGGCCGTTGCTGGCGCTGCCCACCAGGGCAAAGCCGAGCTCGGCCCAGGGCACCATCCGGCACACCGCCTCGCGCAGCACGTCCTCGTCGTCGGCCACCACCACGGTGTAGATGTTTTTGCCTGTCCCAGTCATAAGCGCCTCCCCTTGCCGCGGCCGCCCGCCGCCCTGTTGCCTCCGATTATACTATACCCCGCCCGCCTTTTCAATCCGCCCCGCCGCCGCCAAAGCAAAGCCCCCTTTTTCCATAGGAGAAAAAGGGGGCTTTGAACTTTCTTACTTTTTCGGCGTCAGGACCGCTTTGCCGCCCATGTAGGGCTGGAGGACTTTGGGGATGGTCACGCTGCCGTCGGGCTGGTAGTGGTTTTCGAGGAAGGCGATGAGCATGCGCGGCGGGGCGACGCAGGTGTTGTTGAGGGTGTGGGCCAGCTGCACCTTGCCGTTTTCGTCCTTGTAGCGGATGTGCAGGCGGCGGGCCTGGGCGTCGCCGAGGTTGGAGCAGCTGCACACCTCAAAGAACTTCTGCTGGCGCGGGCTCCAGGCTTCGATGTCGCAGCTCTTGACCTTGAGGTCGGCGAGGTCGCCGGTGCAGCAGTCGAGCTGGCGCACCGGGATCTCCAGGCTGCGGAACAGCTCGACCGAGTAGCTCCAGAGCTTGTTGTACCAGTCCATGCTCTCCTCGGGCTTGCAGACGACGATCATCTCCTGCTTTTCAAACTGGTGGATGCGGTAGACGCCGCGCTCCTCCAGGCCGTGCGCGCCCTTCTCCTTGCGGAAGCAGGGGGAGTAGCTGGTCAGGGTCAGCGGCAGCTTGGCGCCGTCCAGCATCTGGTCGATGAAGCGGCCGATCATGCTGTGCTCGCTCGTGCCGATGAGGTAGAGGTCCTCGCCCTCGATTTTGTACATCATGGCGTCCATTTCCGGGAAGGACATGACGCCCTGCACCACGTTGCCGTGGATCATGAACGGCGGGATGACATAGGTAAAGCCCTTGTCGATCATGAAATCGCGCGCATAGGCGAGCACGGCTTCATGCAGGCGGGCGATGTCGCCGAGCAGATAGTAAAAGCCGTTGCCGGACACGCGGCCCGCGGCGTCGAGGTCGATGCCGTCGAAGCTCTCCATGATATCGACATGGTAGGGGATGGGGTAATCAGGCACAGTGCAGTCGCCGAAGCGCTGGACCTCGACATTGTGGCTGTCGTCGGGGCCGACGGGCACCGACGGGTCGACCATCTGCGGGATCTGGTACATGATCTCCTGGATCTTCGCCTGCAGTTCGGTCTCTTTGGCTTCGAGCTCCTTGAGGCGGTCGGCCTGCGCCGTGACCTGCGCCTTGACGGCCTCGGCCTCGGCGGCCTTGGACGGGTCCTTCTTGGCCTGGCCCATCAGCATGCCGATCTGCTTGGAGAGTTTGTTGCGGTTGGCGCGCAGCGCGTCCGCCTCGGCGATGGCCGCACGGTTTTCGGCGTCGAGGGCGATGACCTCATCGACGAGCGGCAGTTTGTGGTCCTGGAATTTTTTGCGGATGTTTTCCTTGACCAGTTCGGGGTTTTCCCGCACAAAACGAATGTCGAGCATTGTGATGCACCTCGTGTGATAAATTAGGAATTAGGAATTTATAGGTGGGGAAGGTGGGGTATCAAATGGGAAGGTTTCGGGTTTTCATGCCGCGGAGTTCGCGTTTTCCCGGTTGGCCGCGCCGTTTGTTCCTGGCCGTAGGGGAGGGATTTACTGCGCCCGCAGGCGCGTTTCGGAGGCCAACCGCCGCGCAGCGGCGGCTCTTAGGCCGGAGATCCCTCCCGCAGGTGTTTGCGGCGGCGCGGGGTTCCCGGGACGATGCAAGCATCGTCCCCTACATGGGTTTGTGATATCGCAGGGTTTGTTGTTTTCCCATTGACCGCGCCGTTTATTCCGGTCCGTAGGGGAGGGATTTATCCCTCCCGCGGGCGTTCGCGGCGGCGCGGGGTGCGGC
>MHCFR05601__coassemble_1283_pt1 | contig 17045 bp, 10 predicted proteins | sample MHCFR05601__metabat2_high_PE_011 | metagenome-assembled genome bin MHCFR05601 | reverse complement strand
GCTCTGGAATATCGCCGCTTGCGTTCTCATATATCGAAACTTGTCACATCAAGGTTCTTTCAAAAATAGTGTAGTAATGGTGTGGTAAGCGCCTTTCCGCTTCGTGAAACCATTGATTTTACTGGCTTTTGGGGACTTTTCAAGATACTGCCGTGGCAAAAAAGTATTTTGGTCATCGCTTTATAACGCCACGTAAGTCCTGTATTTCCAGACAAACCCGTTTCAGGAAAGCACAGCCGTCCCGCTTGCGATTTTTTCTTGTATGGCGGAAACGGTTTCCTGAACGGAACAATTTGTCGTATCTATAACATGCGCTTCATAGCGCCCCAGGCCGCAAAATTGTTCCCACATGGTTTCCACCAGTTCGATATTGGTTTTTCTGTCCAGCTTTGCGCGCTGCACGGCCCGCCGCATCGTCTCTTCCTTGCCGGCTCTTAAAACAATGTAATGGACCTCGTACCCTTCCCGGGCAAGGGCTCGCCACGGTTCCAAAAACCACGGGCCGACAATTCCGTCTACAATTACGTCATACCCGCCGCGGGCGTATCGCTTGGCGGCTTCCAAAAATGCTTCAATGACAACCAGGTTCTGTTCGTTGGATTCCGGCAGATGCGGCGGTATGGCGCCTTTGCTTAAATAGTGAAAAAAGTCGTCCGTGTGCATGTGCACGGATTTATCCATACCGGATTCTTTCGCAACGATCGACGCAGCCGTTGTCTTGCCTGTCCCCGGCGAACCGGTGATCACAATAATTCTTCCCTGCTTCATTGGTTTCCTTCCCCGTCCTTTCTGGTTGCCTTTGCCACGATTATACAATAGCCGTTCGCTTATGGGAATGGATGGAGTTTGAACCTGCCGGGCGGCAGCACCAGGAAAACATGTAAGGCTTTGCGGCCTTATTTTCTTTATGGCGCCATGCACAACATTTATCCATTGATGAGCGCCGCGGCGATATCGTTGACGTTGGTGCCGGTGGGCCCGGTGATAAGCAGGCCGCCCACGGCCTGCAGGGCGTGGTAGGCGTCGTTTTCGGCCAGCGCGGCGGGCACGGACCAGCCTTTGGCGGCCAGGGCGGCCAGCGTTTCGCCGTCCACATAGCCGCCCGCGGCGTCGGTGGGGCCGTCGGTGCCGTCCGACCCGACGCTGAACACGGCCGCCTCCAGCCCCGCCAGCCCCGGCGCGGCAGCCAGCGCCAGCTCCTGGCTGCGGCCGCCAAGGCCGTGGCCGGTCAGGTGCACGACCGGCTCGCCGCCGGCCAGAAACGCCAGCCGCCGCCCGGACCCGGCGTGGGTGCGGGCGATGGCCGCCAGGAAACGCCCGGCCTCGCGCGCCTCGCAGTCAAGGCGGTCGGTCAGCAGCACCGGCTCGTAGCCCAGCGCCCGGCAGGCGTTGGCCGCGGCGGCGCACAGCTGCCGCACGCTGCCGGTGACGTGCGTCTCCACATTGTCCAGGCGCTTGGGCGTTTCCCGCAAAAGGCAGGCCCGCGCCGCTTCGCTCAGGGTCAGGCGGTATTTTTCGGCCACGGCCAGCGCGTCGGCGCAGGTGGCCGTGTCGGGGCAGGCCGGGCCGGAGGCGATCATATCGAGCGGGTCGCCCAAAATGTCCGACAAAACGACCTGGAACACCCGCGCCGGGGCGCAGTGCTGCGCAAACCGCCCGCCCTTGACGGCCGAAAGGCGCTTGCGCACCGTGTTGATCTCGACAATATCCGCCCCGCGCCCCAGCAGCTGGCCGGTGATGCTCTGCAGCTCCGCGCCGGGCACCAGCGGCTGCTCAAACAGCGCGCTGCCCCCGCCCGAGAGCAAAAACACGACGGTATCCCCGGCGTGCAGATCTTGGGTCAGCGCCAGCGCCGCGCGGGTGGCGGTAAAGGAGTTTTCGTCCGGCAGCGGGTGCCCGGCTTCATAGCAGGTCACGCCGGGCAGCGCGCCCTGCGCGTGGCCGTATTTGGTGATGACGGCCCCGCCGTCCACGCGGGGCAGCACCTCCAGCGCGGCGCGGGCCATCTGCCAGGCGGCCTTGCCGGCCGCCACCAGCAGCACGCGGCCGGGCCCCGGCGTAAATGATGCCAGCGCGCGGCGCACCGCTTCGTCCGGCAGCACGGCGGCAATGGCCTGCTGCACGATGCTCTGCACCCCGGCGCGCAGTTCCCGATCCATACAATATCCCCCTTCGGCACAGTTGACACGCGAATGAAACAAGAAAACAAAGGGAGCAGAGGCATTTTTGCAGCTCTGCTCCTTCTTTGTGGGGCCACACAGTGCAGCAGAAAACGCTGTTTTGCTGTTTTCCCCTCACCCCAACTCCGCGCCGTTCGTTTCGGCGATGCGCGCGTACCAGCGGGCGCTGTCTTTGGGGAGGCGGCGGCCGGTGGGGTAGTCCATGTACACCAGGCCGAACCGCTCGCTGTAGCCGCTGTGCCATTCGTAGTTGTCCATCAGCGACCAGTGGAAGTACCCGCGCACGTCCGCCCCGCGCCGGATGCCGCTTGCCAGCGCGCGCAGGTAGCGGGCGGTGAAGTCGATGCGGCCGGGGTCGTGGACCTGGCCGTCCAGGCTGACCCAGTCGTTGCACGAAAGCCCGTTTTCGCTGATGTACAGCGGCAGGCCGTAGCGCTCGGCAATGAAGTACGGGCCCCAGTCGAGGCTGTCCGGCTCGACCGGCCAGCCGATGGCCGTGCGCGGGTAGCCGGTCGGGCGCTCGACATATTCGGGGCCCGCCGCGCCCATGCGCACCGGGGCGGCGTTGTAGATGTTCAGGCCGAGCATGTCGGGCTTGCCGGGGCGCAGCGCGGCCGTGATCTCGCCCGGCACGCGCGCGATGGCCGCGGCCAGCCGCGGGCCGACGTTTTCCTGCGGCCAGCGCCCCAGGCACAGCGGGTCCAGCGCCATCTGGTGGGTGAAGGTCCAGTCGTCGTCCGGGCACGCGAAGGTCAGCGCGCGGGCGGCGGCAATGTCGGCCTCGCTCCCGCCCGCCGGGTAGCACAGCCGCCCGGTGGAGGCAAAGCCGACCCGGTTGGCGGCGTCGGCGGCGCGCAGCGCCTGCGCGGCCAGGCAGTGCGCGTACACCACATGCTGCCAGCAGGCGAACTGCCCTTCCAGCGGGAGCTGCAGCCCCGGCGCGTGCAAGCCGTTGCCGTAGCCCATGCCGACGATGCAGGCAATCTCGTTGATGGTGAACCAGTGCCGCACGCGGCCCTTGAAGTGCTCGCCCAGCTTGGCGGCGTACTGTGCAAAGGCCTTGGCGGTGTCGATGTTCTGCCAGCCGCCCTTGTCCTCCAGCGCCTGGGGCAGGTCCCAGTGGTAAAGCGTGACGTAGGGCTCGATGCCTTTTTCCAGCAGGGCGTCCACCAGTTTGTCGTAATAGGCCAGCCCCCCGGCGTTCCAGTCCGTGCCGCCGGTGGGGGCGATGCGCGGCCAGGCGATGCTGAACCGGTAGGCGCCGAGGTGCATGTCCGCCAGCAGCTGCACGTCCTCGCGCCAGCGGTGGTAGCTGTCGCAGGCGACGTCGCCGGTCTCGCCGCGGGCGGTCTTGCCCGGCGTGTGGGAAAATGTGTCCCAGATGCTGGGGCCGCGGCCGCCTTCGGCCGCGCCGCCCTCGACCTGGTAGGACGCGGACGCCGCGCCCCAAACAAAGTTCTGCGGGAAGAAAGACATAAGGACCCTCCTTCTGGTCATCCCGCGCGCCCGGGGTCGGCGCCCCGCGCCGGGGCACGCGGAAAAATGAAAGCTCTTTGGAAATAATCTACCGCATTTGGCAAGCGCCGGCAAGGGGAGAAAATGCAGATGTTTGCGGGGCGAAACCGGCCCCGCGCCCGCGGCCGCTGCGCTTCGGCTTGCGGGCAAGCGGATAGCACCAATAGAAGGAAGGACATGACCCGGGCGAGAGGCGGGCGCCCCAGGAAATGTTTGTGGAATAACAGGATTTTGATAGAATGGGAACAGGAGCCCCGGAACCGGGAAAAGGCAGACAAACAAACTCAAAATTTGTAAGGAGTTCATACAACATTGGCCCTGGCGAATCAAGCATGGATTATCGGGTCGCAACCTTGAGATGCGCCAGTTGCAACCCGTAGTTGCGAAACTGCTATTTCGAATAAGTTGACTGCCAGCGACTCAAAAGCATATCGGGCGGGGCTATGTGGTTGAACAACAGGCACAAATTTCAAGCAACGGAACAGGATGAGCGTAGCAACACTTGAAAAGCTATTGCAAGGGTCAACTTATCTTCTAACTGTCACCAAAGAAAAAACTGGTATTGTGAAGTTGAAAATATCAAGATCACTGTCAATTCATATAGGTATACAATTATCACAGCATATATTATTGAATCGTTAAGGCCATGCTATCTCCCCAATAAAAGAGAAATTATTTAATTCACAATCGTCGCATATAGAAATCTGGCGCTTCCAATTTCTGCAACATTCTTCATAAATTCTGCATTGAGCCATAATAGGAGAGAATACATATTTTGGCCTTCAAATGGCCATTTGCACATTTTATCAGAACACAAATCTTCTTCAGTTAATGTTTCGACGAATTCTATCCATTCTCTATGACATTCTTTTATCGCATCAATTGCTAACTCCACGCTTCCCGGCCAAACAATATCTTCCTTTTTGAGGATGACACTTTCTTTTGAAGCACTCAAAACATTTTTCCACCAATAGATAATGTGCCACATTGTCCAGGCAATACTTGATGGACCTATTGCGTACGCTTCTGTATCAGGCCAATCCACAACCCATTTTTCATCTTTTCTTCGGACTTGTAAGCCATCCGGCATTTTACACCACATAGCTTCTTCTTCACCTAAATTATGACAGTGGTATTCAAACAACTGCCATGCAATATCCAATTGAAATAATATCTCTTTTTTCATTGTATTCTCCACAACTTCCGATTTTCACTTTGTACTAGGGCGTATCTGAAAAAAACCAGCACTGTCTCATTCTACTAAAAAGCAGCGCCTGCTGCGTTACAAAACCTTGGAATACATCCAGGATTCCTGCGGTTTCGTGCCTTGCATCCGCTACCTTTTAGCGAATTTTTCAGCACTTTTGATTGATCAGATACACCCTAATTATTTTACCACAATTTCGAAAGCGTGGAAATAAGGGGGTTCCGGGTGAATTTCCTTCCTTTCGGATATAGGGGACGGGCGGCGCAGACGGTCGAAAAAGCCGATTGTTTCCCGGCGGCAGAGCGTCTGCCTTGCCTTGTCGGGCGGGGTCTTGACCCCGCCGCACCGCCAATTTAAAAAAATGACCCTCGCAATATGCTTTTTTGAATTTGCTGCGGTTCGGCGGGCGAAATCGCCCGCCCTACAGGGCAACCGGAAACGGCAGCCGAAGGGGAAACGGGTGGTTTCCCGACATGCTGCGCAGACCGTGCAACAAGCTTCCACAGATGCCCCCCCCCGCATCTGCCCGGGTATGAAGCAGACTGTTGCAAGCGCGCGGTCAAAATTCGGCAGGTCTGCCAAATCGTACAGGCAGCTATTGACGCCCCGGCGGCGGGCTGATATAGTGGGGCCAGGGAGATTTGCGGGCGCGCGCCCGCTGGATAAAGACCGCTGTTTTTTGCAAAAAAAGGAGCCCCTGCCATGATCTACACAGACCCGAGCGCCCGGCTGCTTGCGCTGCACACCACCCACACCAGCTACTGGATGGGCGTGGACGAGACCGGGCGGCTGCTGCACCTGTACTACGGCCCGCTGCGCGAGACCCCGCCCGCGTGGCCGGAGCCCTATTTCGACCCCGGCGGCCGCCCCGACCGCCTGCCGCAGGAATGGCCCTGCCCCGGCCTGGGGGACAACCACGCGCCGTTTTTTGCGCCGGAATGGGCCGACGGCGCCATCGCCGCCGAGATGCGCTTTGCCGGGGTCAAGACCCGCGCGGGCAAGTACGCGCTGCCGGGGCTGCCCGCCTTCCGCATTGGGGAGGACCCCGGCGCCGAGACGCTGCGCATCACGCTCAAGGACGGCCGCGGCCTGACGCTGACGCTGCTCTACGGCGTGCTGCCCGGGTGCGATGTCATCACCCGCGCGGCCGTCCTTGAAAACACCGGCGAGGAGCCCGTCACCCTGCGCGGCATGCCTTCGGCCGTGCTGGATTTTGCCCGCAGCGCGCACCCGGCGCTCGACTTTGTCACGTTCGACGGCGCCTGGGCGGCCGAGCGCACGCCCTGCCGCGCTGCGGTACGCCCCGGCGTGCAGGCGGTGGGCAGCGTGGGCGGCATCCCCACCCATGCGCACAACCCGTTCGTCATGCTCTGCACGCCCGATGCCGGCGAGGACCGCGGCGAATGCTGGGGCGCGGCGCTTGTGTACAGCGGCAACTACCGCATGCAGGCCGAATCCACGCCCGCGGGCGTGCGGCTTTCGGTGGGCATTGAGCCGTTCCGCTTTGCCTGGACGCTCGCACCCGGCGGGCGCTTCATTGCCCCCGAGGCCGCGTTCGTCTACAGCGGCGCGGGTTTCGGGCCGATGAGCCGGTGCTTCCACCGCGCCATCCGGCGGCATCTGCTGCCCGCCCGCTGGGCAGACATGGCCGCGCCGCGCCCCGTCCTGCTCAACAGCTGGGAAGCCTGCTATTTCGACTTTGACGAGGCCAAACTGCTGCGCCTGGCCGCCGCGGCCAAAGCGGCCGGGTGTGACCTGTTCGTGCTGGACGACGGCTGGTTCAAGGGCCGCAACGACGACACAAGCAGCCTGGGCGACTGGGTGGCCGACCCGGCCAAGCTGCCCGAGGGGATCGACGGTTTGTGCCGCAAGGTCAACGACCTTGGCCTTGCGTTCGGCCTCTGGGTGGAGCCGGAGGCCGTCAACCCGGACAGCGACCTCTACCGCGCCCACCCGGACTGGGCGCTGCAGATCCCGGGGCGCGAAACGCTGGCGCTGCGCCACCAGTATACGCTCGATTTCTCCCGCGACGATGTGCGCGAGGGCGTCTGGCGGCAGCTGACGGCGCTGCTGGATTCCTGCCCGGTCGCCTATGTCAAGTGGGATATGAACCGCACGCTGGCCAACGTGTACAGCGCGGCGCTGCCCGCCGCCCGCCAGGGCGAGGTGTACCACCGCTATGTGCTGGGCGTGTACGAGCTGCAGCAGCGCCTGACCGACCGCTACCCCGACCTGCTGTTGGAAAACTGCGCGGGCGGCGGCGCGCGGTTCGACTGCGGCATGCTGTACTATGCGCCGCAGATCTGGACCAGCGACAACACCGACGCGCTGGACCGGCTGATGATCCAGTACGGCACGAGCTTCTGCTACCCGCCCTGCGTGATGGGCGCGCATTATTCGACCGTGCCCAACCACACGACCCACCGCACCGCCAGCGTGGAGGCGCGCATGGCGGCGGCCTTGGCGGGCACCTTCGGCTTTGAGCTGGACCTGACCGCCTACACCGCGGCCGAGATCGAGGCGCTGCACCCGTTTGTGCAGTTCTACCGCGACCACGGCGCGCTGGTGCGCGGCGGCGAGCTGTACCGCCTGGCCGCCCCCGACGGCCAGGGCGCGGCGTGGGCCATCGCCGCGGCGGACGGCAGCGAAGCCGTCGTGTTTGCGGTGGGCGCGCCGCTGGACGGCCGCCGCCTGCCGCTGCCCTTTGCCGACCCGGCCCGCCGCTACGCCGTGCACGCGCTGTACACCGGCAGCGCGCCCCAGCCCCCCGCCGCCCCCCTGCCGGGCGAAACGCTGCTGGAACAGGGCCTGCCCCTGCCCGCCTTATCCGGTACCCTGCCCGGCTACGTCGCCTGGCTGCAGGGCCAGGAATAAAGCCGGACGCAGAGCAGCATACAACTCTAGAACCAACGCCGCCCCCTGTATCGTTTCACATCCAGGGGGCGGCGTTATTTGTTTGTGATAAGGGACAAAAAAACATCCGGGAGGGAAGAACGAACGTCAAGCCGGACTTGTCCGGCTTTGCCGAATACTGCTGTACGCGCATTGCGGACCGCCGCGGCGCCCTTGCCCGCGATGCTGCCGAACCCTCCTGCCGCCAGCAGGAATACGATTTGCGGCAGGTGGGTACAGGAAAACCGTGCACCCGAAGAAAATGGCCGGGAGCGTCATTCCGGCAACTGTAACAGCCAGGCGGCTACGGAGGCAGCCGGGTCTTCCGGCAGAGGACTCGTTCCCAGCAGGGCGGCCAGACGGGCACGTTCCTCCGCGCTGCTGCGGCGGGCGGCAAAACGTGACACCCCCTGCACAAAACGCGGCAAGTCGGCCGGGACGCGACTGCCGCTGCGCACACGGGACAAAAAAGACGCATCATAGCGCAGCGCGCGGGCCATTTCGGAGTTGCTGACCACAAGCGCAGTCATTAACGCATCCAGCCGGTGGTGAAAATCCTGCGGGAGAGCCAGCCTGGGCAGGCTGGCTGCCAACTCGGCGAATGCAACCGTGCTCGAAAGTGCCGCGCCGCGTTGAGCCGCCAGTGCCGCCAGCCCCTGTGACAGCTGGAGCAGGCGAGGGTCGTCACGACCCGCAGGCTGCCGCAAACCGGTGCGATAACGGCTGATCGTGGCAGGCGAAATACCCGCAGCCTGCGCCAGCTCCCGCCCGCTGCAGTCCAGAAAGGTCAGATAGGCGTTGAGGCGGTCTTTGAACTCCATACGGGTCACCTCTTTTCATCGTTGCAGCAAGGGGGTCGAGCCCGGGAAAATGCAGAAATGTTCGATATATTATTATATTTATAAATCGAAATGATTCCTCTGTCAATTGCCTCGGCGCAGGCGCCCGAATGAAATAGTGCGAAACACCGCGAAATCGGGCTCGTTGTGCTCTCGGCGTTGCCAATTTGTCATTGACGGGGCGGAAACATGCGTTGAGATGGGGGATTCTGCAGCTTTATAATAGAAACTATCGACAAGATGCTGATCTGGCCCCGCACCTGCGGCGCCACCCACGAGGAGGAAGCATGAATGAAATGTAAACGCATACAAGCCGCCGCTTCGCTGCTGGCTGCCTGCATACTTTTGGCCGCCGCGCCGCTGCCGGTGCTGGCAGACGGAGAGGCGACGGACCGGTCTATGGCTACCCCCGAGACGGCCGCAACGGCGCGCGAACAAGTTGAGCTGCAAGAGACCGAACGGCTGGACGCAGCTGTGCCGGAACCCCAGACGCCGGAAAAAGTTTCGGCAGAAGAAACGCCGGAGCCAGAGACCGCCGGGCAAGCTGAGCTGCCGAGCCCGCTGAATGACGCCAGCGCAATCGCCATTGACGAGACAACCTTCCCCGACGCGGCATTTCGCGCATATGTGGCGAGCCGTTTCGACCGTGATGACGACGGCTATTTGAGCGAGACCGAGGCGAACAGCTCGAATGTCGTGGACCTGTATTCTGCGGGCATCCATAATGTGGCAAGTTTGCAGGGAATTGAATATCTAACCGGTCTGATGGGGCTGGATGCCAGCGGAAACCAGCTGACAGAGGTCGATTTGAGCCGCAACACCCGTTTGATGCAGGTCTTTCTCGAAGAAAACCAGCTCACCAGTCTGACCCTCGGCCAGAACGAGGCGATGATCGAGCTCTGGGCATACGGCAACCTGTTGACGGAACTTGACGTCAGCGGTGTGCCGAGCCTGCAAACGCTTTATCTCGACAACAACCAGCTCACCCATTTAGACTTGAGCCACAACAGCAATCTGCAGGCGGTCTTTGTAAACGAAAACAGCCTGTCCGGCTTGACGTTCGGTCAATCCAATGATTTTCAATTGTTGAGCGCCTATAATAACCAGCTGACGGCGGTCGATTTGAGCGGCCTGCCGGGGCTGGTAGGCCTTGACCTCAGCGGCAACCTTCTGACCGCGCTGGACCTTTCCGGCAATGACAGTCTGGTGCAGGTCTATGCCAATGGCAATGCTTTGACTTCTCTGATCCTGGGGGAACAGCCGCAACTGGAAGAACTCTATGTTGCGGATAACCGGCTGGAAAGCCTCAACGTCAGCGCCGCACCGGCTCTTGGTATCCTGTCGGCGGCAAACAATAGCCTGTCTTCTGTGGACCTCACGCACAATGCAGCTTTGGAGGAACTGTACCTGTTTGGCAACCCTCTGGTAAGCGTTGATTTGACCGGCTGCACAGGGCTGACGGTCAGTTTGCTCACACCAGCGCAGGCAGAGGCGTATCTGGCAGAACAGGACGCGAATATGGCAGAGACGTTTACCGCGTTGGGCATGGACCCGGCGCTGCGGGCCGATGCCGCCCACACCATTGTGCTGCCGGATAATGGAGCCGTCGACCTGTCGTGCCTGCCCGGTTTTGACCCGACTCGTGCAAGCAACTGGCGGGGCGGCACGGTGGAAGGGACCGTGCTGACGCCGGACGAAGGTGCGACCGTTGTCAGTTATGACTATAAACTCGGCAATGGCCAGACACTGACGTTGACTTTGCAGCTGAAAGCGGCGGAAGAAGAAACGCCTGTGGAACCCGACCCGAAACCGGAAGATCCCGGCCAGCAGCCCGACCCGGAACAGCCTGGCGAACCTGAGCCGGAAAACCCCGACCAGCCTGCCGACCCGGACCAACCCGCGGACCCCGTGCAACCGGTCGAACCGGTACAGCCGCAAGAACCCGCAGGCAGCGCCGGGGAAGGAAGCGACCACCCTGAAATTGCTGATGCGATCGCCAACGGAACCTGGGGCCAGCCTGACCCGACTGCGGCCCCCGCCGCCCCGGCGGGTACGGCGGCGACCATCCCCCAGACCGGCGACCCCCTGCCTCTGGCTGCAATTTTGACCGCGATGCTCGTCGGCGCTGCCGGTACGCTGGGGTTGATTTTCTGGCGCAAGTACCGCAGCTAACATTCACGATGCGGGAGACCGTGGCCAAAAGTTATTAAATATTGCGCACAACAAACACCCGTCCGCACCAAACGGAAGGGCGGGGATTAACGGGGTGTGTGCGGCTATACGGAACCAATGGCAAACCAATCAAAATAAAAATCCGGGCCCGGCTCCTTTTCAGGGGAGCCGGGCCCGGCGCATGATGATGCGGTTGGTTACGCTTCCTCCCGCTCTTGCCCCGGCAGGGGCGAAGCGGCCGGGCGCGTGAGAAGGAAACCGGCGGCCAGTGCCGTGAAGGGGGCCACCGTCACCAGGCCGAAGCAGCCCACCAGCGTTTGCAGCAGCTCGCTGGCTACATACTTGTAATTGAAGATGTTGACCAGCGGCGTGCCCTGCGCCATAAACACCATCAGCTGCGCCATGTACCCGCCCGAGTACGCCAGCAGCAGCGTGGTGGTCATGGTGCCCATGGCCGCCTGGCCGATGCGCACGCCGCTGCCCACGGCCTCCCACGGGCGGATGCCGGGCTTTTTGCGCACGACTTCACAGATGCCGCTGGTGATGTCGACCGAGAGGTCGATCATCGCGCCCGCCGCGCCGATGAAGATGCTGGCCATAAAGATGCGCGTCAGGTTCAGGTTCTGGTACCCGGCGTACAGCAGCGATTCGCTGTCCTGCATGACGGCGCCGTGGATGTGCAGCACCCCGGTAAAGGCCACGCCCAGCACACAGGCGGTCAGCGTGCCCAGCATGCTGCCCAGAACGGCCGAAAGGCTGCGGCGGTCAAAGCCGTAGACAAAAACGATGATGACGACCGTGAGCAGCGCGACGAGCAAAAGCCCCACCCAGATGGGGTCGGCGCCCTTGAGCGTGGCGGGGACCATGATCTTCCAGATCGAGAGCACGGTGATGGCAAAGGAGAGCAGCGCCCGCAGCCCGCCCGGCCCGGCAAACAGCACCAGCAGCAGGCCGAAAATGACAGCCAGGAAAATCTCCCAGTGGATGCGGTAGTGGTCGATCATGGTGACGGCGGTGATCTGCCCGCCGGCATGGCTGACCACGACCAGGGCGCTGTCGCCGAGGGTGAACATCTTGTCCTGCTCCAGGCTGCCGCTGAGCAGGTTGACGCCGCCGGTCTGCTGCCCGGCAAAGCTGCCTTCCTCAATGCGCAGGGTGCAGTACTGCTCGCCGTTTTGGATGATGCCGTTGTTGATGATCGCGCCGTTGTCCACTTCCAGCACGGTGGCGCGCACTTTTTCGGCGTCCTGGTAGATCAGCGCGCCCTCGAACCCGGTGGGCAGCAGCAAGAGCAGCACCGTCAGCGCGATGCCGGGCGCCAGCACCCGCCACGAAGCGGTCTGCGGCCCCCACAATTTTCGGAACAGGGTCAGGATCGTTTTGCGCATGGGGCAGAGTTCTCCTTTTATCACACGATGCGTTTTTGTTTTTTCCGCACAGAATACCGCATGGGCGGCGCCCCGCAGGGAGCGCCGCCCACCGGCTTTTGCTTTTGGTTGCGTTGGCTGTGCTCAGGCCACGCCGGTCAGCTCGGCGAGGTTGAAGTAGATGTCGGTGTTGTCGTAGTAGCCCTCAAACAGCTCCTGGCCGGCGCCCATGGCAAACACGGCGACAGGCAGGCCGGTGTGGCTGTAGCTGCTGAAGTCGATGCCCGATTTGTTGTTGAGGATGTGGGTGATGGTGACGCTGAGCGGCTCGTAGCTGCCGTAGAGGATGTACTCCTCCTGGGTGAGCTCGGTGTCGTCGGTCTTGGTCATCGTCATGTTGTAGGCATCCTGCAGCAGGCCCAGCTCATACTCGGTCATGACCAGGCTGCCGGAGGTCACGCCGGACGGGTGGCTGTCGGCGTTGTCGGTCACGACGCCGTCCTCGGCCGCCTGACCGGCAGCGGCTTCGGTGGTCAGGCCGAACAGTTCCTGCACATCGACGAGCACCTGCTCAAAGGAGGTGCCTTCCTCTTTGTACTTGGCGACATAGTCGGTGTCGTACTTGGCGTAGCTGATCTTCTGGTTGGCCAGGTTCTGCAGGAAGGTGTCGTAGTTGGTTCCGGCGTAGCCGATGGTCAGGCCGCCGGTCTCGTGGTCGCCGGTCACCAGGATCAGCGTCTCGTCGGGGTGCTCGTTGTAGAAGGCGATGGCTTCCTCGACCGCGTCGGACAGCGCCTTGGTGTCGCCCAGGGTGGAACCGGCGTCGTTGGCGTGGCAGGCCCAGTCGATCTTGCCGCCCTCGACCATCATGAAGAAGCCGGTGTCGTTGTTGAGCAGCTCAATGCCCTGCGCGACATAGTCGGACAGCGCCCAGGTGCCTTCCTCGCGGTCCAGCTCATAGGGGATGGAGTCGCCGTCGGCCAGCTGCTCGCTGATGACGACGGCGGGACCGGCGCCGGCGGTCAGGGCTTCGGCCTCGGCCTGGGTCTTGACGACGGTGTACCCGGCGTCGGCGGCCAGCTCGTACAGGTCGGCCTGGTCTTCCTCCGCGCCGGTGGGCTGCAGCAGCGCGCCGCCCGCAAAGTAGTCAAAGCCGCTCTCGATCATTTCCAGACCGATGTCATAGTAGTCGTTGCGGCTGACCTGGTGGCAGTAGAAGGCCGCCGGGGTGGCGTGGTTGAGGTTGACGCTGGAGATGACGCCGATCTTGTAGCCCAGCTGGTCCTTGAGCTGTTCGGCGATGGTCTCATAGGCCACGGTGCCGGTCTCGTCCATGTTGATGGTACCGCTGTAGGTCTTGTGGCCGGTGGAGATGGAGGTGGCGGTGGAAGCGGAGTCCGGGCAGAAGCTGGTGCTGTCGTAGGTCTGGGCGCTGCCGGCCACGGGGAAATCGACAAAGCTCAAAGCGTCCTCATGCTGCAGGATAGCGCCGTCGCCGCCCATGCTGGTGCCGTTTTCCAGCGCAGACAGATAGTAGTTGGTGCTCTGGATCTGGGGGTAGCTCATACCGTCGCCAATGAACAGGAAAATGTACTTGGGCGTGCCGGCGGCCGCTTCGGCCGGGGCTTCCTCGGCTGTGGAGGGGGCCGCGGTGGCTGCGGCCGCCGTGGACTCGGCCGTGGTGCTTTCGGCCGTGCTCGCGGCGGTGTCGGCCGTGCTGCCGCAGGCCGCCAGGCTCAGCGAAAGGGTCGCCGCACCCAGCAGGGCCACGGCACGCTTGGTCAGGTTTTTCATGTTGGTTTTCTCTCCTTGCTTTTGCATCCGTTTGTAGCGGTGTGCCGCCGGGCCGGGGAAAACGCGCTGTGCCCCTGCGGCATTTTTTATTATAAATTCCCGGCCCGGGCGGCGAAACCATGCTACGGTATGGTTTTGGTAAAACTTTGTTAAGGAAACCGCCCCCGCTTTGCGCCAAAATTTTACAATGCGGCCGCGGGGGAGGGAAAAAGATTGTGAGGTTTGCTTAGAGGGATTATAAATAAAATAAGTCAAAAAGTACGGAGGTTTTTTAGCGGTGCACTGGCAGGAGAGACGGCACGGACGCCGGCTGTGGCCGCGAACTCATATCCGACCCATTCCAGAACACGCGAGAAACTTTTGGAGGAGTTGAAAGAAAAATGAGAATTGAATTAACTCCACAGGAAGTGGCGCTGCTGAAAGCGGAGGAAATTCCGTTCCGGCAGAATGGCGATTATACCGAGGATGAAGCGCTTGAACTGCTTGAGCGTGTACGGGAGGCAGAAGTCGCGTATTCTCAGGGAACCGATGAAGCAACCGAAAAACGCTACCGGCAGTATTCCGAGCTTGGGAACAGGCTCTTTGAGATGATTCCCGAGTAAGAAAGGCAAAAAGCACGATGCAACCGCACCGTGCTTTTTTCATGCCCATTTTCAGGGAGGTGGCCGATATGGGCCTGATACGATGTACTTAGGGTGTACCTGATAAATCAAAAGTGCTGGAAAATTCGCTAAAAAGTAGCGAATACAAGGCGCGAAACCGCCGCAATACTTTATGTATTGCAAGGTTAAGCAACGCAGTAGGCGCTGCTTTTTAGTAGAATTGGACAGTGCTGGAGATTATTCAGACACACCCTAGGGGGTGACGCTGCGCATGGACAGGAAAACGGCCAGGCTCGGACGCCAAACCCCCACACAGGCGCTTGTACTGCCTTATGATGAGACCAAAGGCGGCGAGGCCGTCGAGCTGTACGAGCAGGGCGGCCGCACCGCCATGGATTGGCAGAAGGTGCTGCTGTACGACATGATGGCCGTCGATGATGACGGGCTGTGGGTGCACAGCAAGTTCGGGCTGTCGGTTCCGCGCCGAAACGGCAAAAGCGAAGTCGACAAAATGCGGGAACTGAGGGGGCTGTTCCATGGCGAGCACATCCTGCACACCGCGCACCGCACGACGAAGCCCAGCGCGTGGATTTTTACCCACGTCCCCCTTGCGGGGGACGACGGCACCGTGACCGCGCAGGCCTAGGGTGTATCTGAATTTCTATCCACGTCCCCCTTGCGGGGGACGACCTGTTTCAGCCAGTTTTTCCAGCAGTTACAGCATGATTTCTATCCACGTCCCCCTTGCGGGGGACGACCCGGTACCATCGACGCCAGCCGGGTGAACGTAACATTTCTATCCACGTCCCCCTTGCGGGGGACGACGCAGACAAGGTCGGGGCCAAGCGCGGCCAGCCAATTTCTATCCACGTCCCCCTTGCGGGGGACGACCACCACGGCGTGGCTGATCGGGACCGGGCTGCATATTTCTATCCACGTCCCCCTTGCGGGGGACGACTTGGCCAGGCCGCTCAAGTACAAGACCGTCGAGATTTCTATCCACGTCCCCCTTGCGGGGGACGACGCGCGCCCGGGCAGCGACGTGATAAAGGAAATAGCCATTTCTATCCACGTCCCCCTTGCGGGGGACGACGCAACATCCTGCCGCTGGCCGATGAAAGCATTAAATTTCTATCCACGTCCCCCTTGCGGGGGACGACCCATCGGTATCTGCCAGACCCACTCATAGTGGTGATTTCTATCCACGTCCCCCTTGCGGGGGACGACCAGCGAGGGCGCGAAGGCTGCCGACGCCCTGACATTTCTATCCACGTCCCCCTTGCGGGGGACGACGATGCCGGTGCTATTGGTGACGCCGCCATGAGCGCATTTCTATCCACGTCCCCCTTGCGGGGGACGACTCACGCTGGGCAAAGGTTCGTCCTCAACGGTCCGCTTATTTCTATCCACGTCCCCCTTGCGGGGGACGACCAGCGGTTTTCAAACGTCGGCAGCACGACATAGTTATTTCTATCCACGTCCCCCTTGCGGGGGACGACTGTCATTGTTATTGTATGGGCTTGGAGGATGGATATTTCTATCCACGTCCCCCTTGCGGGGGACGACCGGCCGGGGCGGTGACGTCGGCAGAGCTGAGCAGATTTCTATCCACGTCCCCCTTGCGGGGGACGACGGTCTTTCACACGCGGCAGGACAGACGTTTCAATATCATTTCTATCCACGTCCCCCTTGCGGGGGACGACTAGACGGCGAGTATACACTTGGTATCACTGCCGAATTTCTATCCACGTCCCCCTTGCGGGGGACGACCGTTGGCGGAGCAGATCATGACGGACAGCCATGACAATTTCTATCCACGTCCCCCTTGCGGGGGACGACGGGCCCTGTGTTGGCGTTTCGCAGTCGGGCGGGTATTTCTATCCACGTCCCCCTTGCGGGGGACGACACAGTCTGCCGCGTCCGCGGCACAGAGTACGGCATTTCTATCCACGTCCCCCTTGCGGGGGACGACGCGGGGGCATCAAGACCGCCGCAGGTCGAGACAGGATTTCTATCCACGTCCCCCTTGCGGGGGACGACAGTAGTCGTCAATCTGCAACTGCCACACCCACATATTTCTATCCACGTCCCCCTTGCGGGGGACGACAGATCCGGAAATCGGCTTACAATGCGCGGAAAAAGATTTCTATCCACGTCCCCCTTGCGGGGGACGACTCGTCAAGCTCGCTTTCGTCAACGACGGTTTCGTATTTCTATCCACGTCCCCCTTGCGGGGGACGACGCGCCCGCCGCACTGTCCGCAGCGGCCACCCGGATATTTCTATCCACGTCCCCCTTGCGGGGGACGACCGAGCGGGTCAGGCAATCCGTACATGGTGGAGCTATTTCTATCCACGTCCCCCTTGCGGGGGACGACGCCGTGTCTTCGGGGGCCGGGGACCATGGGGTGGAGAATTTCTATCCACGTCCCCCTTGCGGGGGACGACCAGCGGGCCGTGCGTTATGCCGGTCTGCAT
>MHCFR05601__coassemble_1275_pt1 | contig 17181 bp, 13 predicted proteins | sample MHCFR05601__metabat2_high_PE_011 | metagenome-assembled genome bin MHCFR05601 | reverse complement strand
CTGGCCTTTGGAGTCGGAGTCCAACGCTCTATCCAGCTGAGCTACGACCGCACATTTATGAAAATCGTCGCTGGGACGAGATTCATCGTATAAAATTGTGAAAATCGAGTTGGTGGTCAATTCGTGGTCAGTCTACCGCGAACCACCGGGTGATGCGCCTGCTTTTTCACGTTATGCCGAGCAATTTCTTGCCGACTGCCTAACGTGCCACAGTTGTCGGAGTCCAACGCTCTATCCCCCTTCGGGGGACGAGAACCTTCTGCGAAGGTCCAGCTGAGCTACGACCGCACATATGTGAAAAACGTCGCCGGGGCAAATTCATTTGATGAAATGCAGCGGCCCGGCGTGAAAGGGCCCTGCGCTACCCGGAACTTATTTAGTATAGCACACCCGCCCGGTAAATGCAATCCCCGCCGGGGGGGTGGGGCCGGTGTGCAAACTTTCGTGCTCTCTTTCATAGGCTCTGCAAAATAATTGTGTTACAGCGAACAGCTTTTCATATCCCTGCTTTTGCGCTGTTCTCGACGCACAAAAGTCTTGCACACATCCCTTCTATCTGCCATAATAAGAACAGCACTGAACAAACGCCGCCCGGCGGAAAAGAGGGACCCATGCGCACCGACAAAGAGATGCTGGCGCTGCTGAAAAGCGACCCCGAGACCGGCATGGCCTGCCTGATCGACGCCTTTGCGCCGGTCGTGTGGGCGGCGGCCGCGCGCGTGCTGCCGCAGCCGGAGGACGTGCGCGAATGTGTCAACGATACGTTTACCGAGTTCTACTTCAAGCAGGACGCCTTCGACCCCGGCAAAGGCACGCTGAAAAGCTGGCTGGCCCTGCTGGCGCGCCGCCGCGCCATCGACCGCCTGCGCGCGGCCAAAACCGGGGGCGAGGCCCAGCCGCTGGACGAAAGCCTGCCCGCGCCGTCCGGCCTTACGCCGGAGGACCGGCTCGCGCTGCAGGAGGCGCTGGCCCGGCTCTCGCCGGAGGAGGCGGAGCTCATCCGCCTGCAATATTTTGAGGGCTACACGCCCAAAGAGATCGCGGACCGGCTGGGCCTGCCCTACGAGACGGTGAAAAAACGCCGCCAGCGCGCGCTGGCCAGGCTGCGCAAGTCTCTGCTGGCTACCCTCATCCTTGTCCTGCTGGCCCTGCTGGCGGCCTGCGGCTATGCGGTGCTGCGGTACTTCGGCATTTTGCCGGGGTACGGCGTCAACACCGACGCCGAAACGCCGTTCTATATCCTGGCCGGGGAAGCGGCCGGCGAAAACGACCTGGCCGCGGTGGAGATCACCGACGCCGTGCTCGCGGACGGGCAGCTTTCGGTGCAGATCGTGCTGACCCGCGGGCCGGACGCGGCCGACAGCCAGATCGGCAGCGGCGAACTGGCCTCGAACGTCCCCTGGCACCATATGCTGACGACAATGTACGCGCCCAAGCCGCGCGTGACCTGGGCAGGCGGCGAAGCGGCGTTCACCGGCTACTGCTCGACCCAGGACGGCCTGGCGATGGACGGCAGCGCGCTGGAAACGCCGGACGCCGTTGCCTACGAGATCCTGTTCTCCTGCGAGGCGGCAGACCTGCCCGCCGGCGGCGCGCTGACGCTGGACCTTGGCTGGCTGCAGCTGGACTTTGCGCTGGAACCGGCGCGGGAGGACGCGCCGGACCGCTACAGCTACGAGCTGGGCGAATACGGCGGCGTGCTGGCCATTCCCCAGCTGCTGGACGGGCGGCTGGTCGTGGACCTGTACCCCCTGGACGGCGAAGAATTTGCCGTGGAGCCGGGCATGACCTGCGGGACCTACCGGTATAACGGCGGCCCGGCCGGGCAGATCACGGCCGCCGGGCCGGACGGCGCGGTGTACACCGGCCAAAACCTGAACTACAACCCCTTGAACGAGACGGGCTTCTCCCGCTGGGACTTCGGCCCGGCCGAACCGGGGCGCTATGCGCTGACCATCCCCTATGTCTACCTGAACGCGCCGCTGCCGGAGGACCTGGTCATCCCGCTGCCGGAAGGCGGCGGCCCCTGGGCCGTGGCGGGCGGCACGCTGGCCGCGCAGGTCAGCGAAGAGCTGCCCGCAGGCTGCGCGCAGCCCCCGGTTGGCGGCAGCGTCAACTACACCCTGCAGCCGGACGGCACGCTGGCGGAGGAAGAAACGCCCGCGCCGACGCCCTATTATGTGCAGTTCACGCTCATGGGCGCGCCGGAGGCGCTGACCTTTGCCGGGCTGAACCTGTTCGCCGTGGCCGAAGACCCCCTCGACCCGACCGCCGTCAGCGGCAGCTGGATCAACTCCGGCAGGCTGTATGACGAAGCGGCGTACCAGGTCTGGCAGGGGGTGTACGCGGCGTTCCACCCGCTGGCGCTGGAGCGCAGCCCCCGGCTGACTGCCGTCTCGGAGTCCGGCTTCGGCGCCCCGCCGCGCCGCGCGCAGATCAGCTACCGCTGGGACCACGCCTTCGTGCTGGAGATCGATGTGAAATAACAGCCGCCGCGGCTTATGCGACCCTTTCCCCTCTGTTTCGGCAGAGGGGCTTTTTTTATGCCCATCTGTCCCCTTTTTCGCAATTGCTACGAATTAGTTTGTAGAAGCGAATGTTGGGGAGGTGTGGGCCGCCGTGAATGAGGAGGAAATACTTACATTATTCCAGCGGGACGCCGAAGCCGCGTCGGAGGCCCTGGTGGCGCAGTACCGCCGCCTGCTGTGGGGCATCTGCGCCCGCCGCCTCAACGCCCCCGAGGACATTGACGAGTGCGTGTATGCCGCGCTGGCGGAGTTCTGCCTGAACTGGCGGCAGTTCGACCACAGCCGCGGCACGCTGAAAAGCTACCTCATCTCGATCGCCGACAAAAAAGCGCTGGACCTGTACCGGCAAAACCTGCGCTGGCAGCGCATGCAGAAAGCCGCCGAGCACTGCGCCGGTCAGGCCCTGCGCGCCCCGCTGGAGCGGGAATGGTTGTTTGCGGACATGGACGGCCTGGACGACCGGGAAAAATGGCTGCTCTACCTGCGCTATGTCAGCGGCTACACCTATGTCGAGATCGCGCGCATGCTCGCCCTGCCCTACGAACAGGTCAAAAAACAGGGCTACCGCGCCTATTTGAAGCTCAAACGGGCGTGGGACCGCAACTGAAAACCCGGCGGCTGCCGTATGCTGGCAGCCGCCGGGCATTTTTATGGTTTTGTCAGGCTTTGAGAAGATCGCGCAGGCAGGCGGCCAGCGTTTCGGCGGCCTGGCGGTGGCAGGCTGCGCCGGGGTGCTGGCGCGCGCCCAGCGTCTCGGGCGTGGCGGCGGGCAGCGGCAGGTACAGGGCGCGCCCGTCGCCGGTCTCGGCCCGGTAGCGGGCCACGGCGGCGCGCAGCAGCGGCGGCATGCGCCCGTTTGTATCCGAAAGCATCCCGCAGGCCCACACGATCTGCGCGCCGGGGTTGTGCGCGCGCACGGTCTTGAGCACATCCACCGCTTTCTGCTCCAGCGCGGCCAGGTGCTCCGGCGTGGGGCGCTGGGCGTGGTTTTCACCGGTAACAGGGTCGGTCCAGGGCGGGTTGTTCATAGCGCCTTCGTCGTTGGTGCCCAGGTTGATGATGACCGCATCGGCCGGCCAGGCCGCGAAGTCATACGGCTGCCGCGCGCCCAGCGCGGCGTTGTGCGCGCCGGCCGCCACGCCGCAGACCTGCTCGTAATAGTCCATCACGCGGTGGCGGGGGTCGTTGTCCCAGCCGGACAGCAACCCCCAGCCGCTCTGGCTGATGATGCGCCATTCCGCGCCCAGCGCCTCGGCCGTCAGGCGGGCATAGTGGGGCACCGCGCTGAAAAAGGCGCTGACCCAGTCCTCCTCCTGTTTGGCGCCGATCGCGCCCTCGCCGCTGGTGATGCTGTCGCCGATGAACTCCAGCCGGTACGCGGGCGCAGGCAGCGGCAGGAATTCGCCGTCCCTGACCCCCAGCGCCGTGATCTGCAGAAAGTGGTCGGGTTCGTCCGGCATGGCCTGCACGTCCTTGAGCACGCGCACATGCCTGGCCACGCCTGGCGTCAGGCCGCGGAACAGGCAGATCTCGCTTTCGCCCGCCGCCACCGGGAAGCGCGCGATCCACGCGCCGTTGAGCAGAACGCTGATCCACGGCTCGTGCGCCGAAGCGCCCGCCCGCAGGCACAGGTGCAGCTCGCTGCCGGTAAAGCTGCACTCGAACCCGCTGGCGGTGTAAAACAGGTTCAGCGCGCCGCCGGTAAAGGTGTGCCGCCCCAGCGGCCGCACCGCAGGCAGCGCCTGCAGGGAAACTTTCTCCATAAAAAAGACCTCCGTTCTGCATGTTGCCCGGCTTTCGCGTTCCGTGGCCGAGGTTGCCAAAATCTTGGGGTGTAGCGGATAAATCAAAAGTGCAGGGGATTTATCAGATACACCTTAGCACGGCCGCGGGCCGCCCGCAAGGGGAGAAAGTATACGAAAACAGGGCATACCGGATGAAAGTTCTCAGTGCCTTTCTCTTCCGGTATACCCAGGTGTGTCTGTTGGTTTTTATCCCGCTTTATTCATACCGCAGCGCTTCGATGGGGTCGAGCTTGGCGGCTTTGTTGGCGGGGTAGTAGCCGAAAAAGACGCCGATGGCCATGCTGAAGCCCACCGCGACGGCGATGGAGGTAAGGCTGGCGCGCGCGGTGAAGCCGACGAAGGCCGCGAGCGCCGCGCCGATCGCCACGCCCAGCGCGACGCCGATGGCGCCGCCCAGCAGGCAGAGCACGACCGCCTCGGTGATGAACTGCAGGCGGATGGCCGTGTTGGGCGCGCCGAGGGCCTTGCGGGTGCCAATCTCGCGCGTGCGCTCGGTGACGGAGACGGTCATGATGTTCATGACGCCGATGCCGCCCACCAGCAGGCTGATGGCCGCGATGGCCGAGATGCCCAGGCTGATGGTGCTGAGCATGCTGGTCAGCTCCTCGACCATGCTGGAAAGGCTGCTCGCCTCGACGGTCCAGGTGTCGTTGCGGGTGTAGTAGCTCGAGAAAAATTCGCCGGTCGTTGTGACAAAGTCGTTGATATCCACGCCGCCCGCCACCTGCACGGTCAGGCTTTCGTAACCGGCCGCGCTGCCGGTGATCGCGCGCGCCGTATCCAGCGGGATATACATCTCGGTCTGGATGGCGTCGTCGTCGGTGGAGCCGAACATCGAGGCGCTCTCGTCGTCGTAGATATAGACGCCCGCCACATAAAACGCGTACGGCATGCCGCTGATGTTCAGCGTGACGCGCTGGCCGACCGCCTCGGCGTTTGAGCAGCCCATCGTCTGCTCGACAAATTTTTCCGACACAACGCAGATGCGCCGGTCGCCGTCGTCGTCGCGCAGCCAGCGCCCGGCCAGCAGCGGGGTGTCGCCGTCCAGCTCGTCCAGCACCGCGCGGTTGACGCCGCTGACGCTGGCCGTGATGGTGGTGCCCGAATCGCCGTATTTATCCAGCGTGGCGCTGCCCACCTGCAGCGTTTTCTGCACAGCCGCGACGGTATCCGGGAAAGCGGCCATGTATTCCTCCACCATGGCGTCGGTCAGAAGGTCGCTGTCCGACGGGTTCGAGTCCATAAACAGCCGCAGCGCCACGCCCCCGCCGAAAAAGCCGCCGGAGGAATCCTCCTCGCTTTTCTGCGTCAGGCTGACCGTGATGTTGGACACGCCCAGCCCGCTCATGGAGTCGGTGACGGCGCCGGTCATGCTGCTGCCGATCGTCTCGATGGCGATGACCGCCGCAATGCCGATGATGATGCCGAGCATGGTCAGCAGGCTGCGCATTTTGTTGGCGCGCAGGTTGCCCAGCGCCAGCACGATGTTTTCAAAGAACCCCACGGCGGCCCGCCCCCTTTCGCTGCGCCACAATGCGCCCGTCCAGCAGCGTGAGCACCCGGCCGCATTCTTCGGCCAGGTTCTGGTTGTGGGTGATGAGCACGATGGTCTTGTGGTAACGCTCGTTCATTTCGCGGAACAGGTCCATGACGACGCGGCTGGTCTGGCTGTCCAGCGCGCCGGTGGGTTCGTCGGCCAGGATGATGGCCGGGTCGTTGACCATGGCGCGCGCGATGGCCACGCGCTGCTTCTGCCCGCCGGACAGCTCGTTGGGCTGGTGTTTCATGCGCTCGCCCATGCCCACGCGCCCGAGCCAGTCGGCCGCGCGGCGCGCGCGCTCGGGGCCCGGCACGCCTGCGTAGAGCATGGGCAGCTCGACGTTTTTGAGCGCGCTCTGGCGGCCGATGAGGTTGTAGGTCTGGAACACGAAGCCGATCTTGCGGTTGCGGATGGCGGCGAGCTCTTTATCGTTGGCGGCGTGGATGTCGATGCCGTCGAGCGTATACGCCCCGGCGGTGGGTTTGTCCGGCACGCCGATGATGTTCATGAGCGTGGATTTGCCCGAGCCGGATTCGCCCACGATGGCGATGAACTCGCCCTCGTACACCTGCAGGTCGATGCCGTGCAGGATCTCCAGCTCATTGGGCTGGCCGACATAGTAGCTTTTGCGGATGCCGCGCATATCGATGAGCAGGCGCGGCGCGCCGGGCTGCCCGGCGGCGGGGCGCCCGGTCTCGATGGCCTGCGCAACGTGCGCGGCAAAGGTCTTTGGGTCCTGCATATCACATGCCTCCCGGGCCGCCCGCGGGCGCGCCGCCGCCGAAGTCCGCGCCGCCGCCGAAGCTGCCCATGTCCGGCATGGCCTGGCCGGACATATCCGGCATGGCCTGGCCGGACATATCGCCCATGCCCGGCATCATGGACAGAGCGCTGTCCTGCTCGACCTCGGCGGTCTCGATGCCCTCGGTCATATCCGCCGTGGCGCGGATGACGTCGCCTTCGGCCAGCGTGTCGCCGGAAATTTCGATGTAATAGTCGTTGGACGCGCCGGTGGTGACGGGAACTTCCTCAAACGTCATGTCGACGCCCTCGCCGCCGGTCTGGCGGTAGACGAAGCTGCTGCCGTCCTGCGCCGTGCCCACCGCGTCGATGGGCACGACAAAGACGCCCTCGGTCACATCCTGGATGATCTCGACCTGCGCCTGGATGCCGATGAGCAGGCCGCTGTCCGCCGTGTTGACCTGCACCTTTGCGCCAAAGGTCCCCTGCTCGTTGGCGGTGGGGTCGATCTGGGTCAGCGTGCCGTTGATCTCGGTTTCACCGGTGGCGTCGCTCTGGATCGTGCAGGCCATGCCGGTGCTGACCGTGCTCACATCGTTGGCCGACAGCGTGATCTCCACGGTCAGGCCGTCGGTGTCCTGGATGGTGGCCACCGTCTCGCCGCAGACCGAGCCGACCGTGGCGTTGAGCGCCGTGACGGTGCCGCTCATGGTGGCGGTCAGCGTGCAGTCTTCCAGCGTGTCGCGCAATGTGGTCAGCGTGTCCGGCGTGCGCTGCGCCTGTTCCAGGCGGACTTCGGCGTCCTCGATCTGCTGGTAGAGGCTGGTCAGCGTGGTGGAGTTTTTCTCGGTGTCGTAGGAATCATGGGCGTTTTCCAGCTGGGTCTCGGCGGTCTTGACCTGCGTTTCGGCGCTGGTGAGCTGGGTGTCCGCCTGGGTCAGCGCGGTCTGGGCCGCAGTCAGCTGGCTCTGGGCGGCGGCGTAGCTGTCCAGCAGCTGCTGGTAGGTCATGCCGGTGTCGGCCGTGACCGCGCTCTCCTGGGTGACGAGCGCTTCGGCCGCCGCCTTGAAGTTTTCAATCAGCGTATCCGCAACGGGGGCGTTGAGCACGGCGGTGCTGCCCGCGGCCGCCAGCTGGGCGTTGACGCCGGCGAGATCCGGCGCGGTTGTGGCGGACACGGCCCGCTGGTTTCCCGCGCTGACGCCGGCGTTGGCGTCCAGCGCGGCCTGCAGCCCTGCGCCGCTGCCGTAGACGGTCCAGGCGCTTTCCAGGCTGCGGGCCGCCGTCTCCAGCGCCGGGAGCAGCGCGGCCCGGGTCTCGTCGTCGGCCGCGGCCGTATAGTTCATATACGCCGTGGTGTAGCTGCTGCCGGCCGTATCCAGCGCGGCCGCCGCGCTGACCAGCGCATCGGCCGCCGCATCGTAGGCGCTGATGTAGGACGCGATGCCCTGCGCGGCGCTGTAGGCGCTTTGCAGCGAATCCAGCGTGCTCTGCGCGGCGTTGACCGTGCTCTCGGCGCTGTCGCGCGCGTCCTGCGCGTCACAGAGCGCCTGCTGCGCTTCGGCCAGCGTTTCGTCCGCCTTGTCGATGGCTTCCTGCAGGTCGATGAGCTTGTTTTCATGCTGCACGGCCCCGACTTCATAGCTGTCCACCGCGCGGTCATAGGTCGTCTGGGCGCTCTGCAGGTCGTCCGAATAGCTCTGCTCAGCCTGTTCGATCTGCTTTTGCAAATCGGCGGTGTCCAGCGTGGCGATGACGTCGCCCGCCTGCACCTCGTCGCCGACCTCGACGTTGACGGTGGCGATGGTATAGGTCTTGGCGGCGTCGGCCACCGTCACATGGGCTTCGCTGCCCGCGGCCACGGTGCCGGTGGCTGTGACCGAGTTTTCCAGGCTGGTTTTTTGCAGCGTGGTCGTGCGGACATACTGGTAGGTGACGGTGGACGCCGGCACGGCGGCGCGCAGGAAGCGCCAGACCGCGAACGCGGCCACCAGCAGCACCGCCAGCACGGCGGCGAGCTTTTTGTGCCGCGCCAGCCAGTTCTTGCGCCGGGGCGCCGCAGCCGCCGCGTCCTGCGTGCCAAAAACCAGCGAAGTGCTGTAATCTTCGGTCTCTTTTTTATGGAATTTAGCCAGGAGCCCGCGTTTTTCGCCCCGGCTCCCGCTGTCCTTTTTGGTGGGTTTCTGTTTGTCTTTCATGGGGTGCCCTTTCTCATGCTTCGTCTGTGCTCTGTCCCAAAACGATCGCCTGCACCGCCTCGACCAGCGTCATCGTGTCGGCGCGGGAAACAAGGCAGACGCTCGCGCCGTCCACTTCGGCCAGGCAGTACTCGCCGTCCAGGCGGGTGAGCCGGATGGTCACGGTGGGGAAGTTTTCGTTGTCGAGGTGCAGCGTCAGCGCAAGCTCCTCCTGCCCGGCGGCGGGGTCGCCGGTAAAGCGCTCCGCCGTCAGCGCGTTGAGCGCTGCGGTCACGTCGGTCATGTCGGCCTGTGTGCCGTTCAGGCTCCACACGCGGTCCTCGCCCGTGCCTTTGGCGGTGAGGGCGTGCGTTTCGCCTTCCAGCGTGACGTCCACGGCGGTCACGTCGTCCCAGTCGCCCCAGAACAGCTCCTGGTGGCGCAGGTCGTCGTAACCCGCCGCCATCAGGTCGGTGAAGTCCCCGCCGGGCAGCTCGTAGATGATCTGGGACTCGCCCACGCGCAGATAAGCGGTGATGTCCTCCGCTTCGTCGTCCGTGCTTTCATCGTCCGGCGCGGCGGTGTCCGGCGTGGCGCGGTCGCCGGGCGCGCGGGCAATGGAAACGGTGCAGCTGCCCGCGGTCTCGCCGTCGTCCCCGCCCGTGTAGTCCACCGTCACGGTCAGCTCGGGGTCGTTCATGCCCATCGCTTCCAGCTCCCCGGCGCTGGCGTTGTAGGTCGCATAGGCCGAAAGGTCGGCGCCGCTCAAGGCGGACAGGTAGGCTTCAACCCGGGCGGTGTCCAGCGGTCGGCCGTTTTCGTCAAAATAGACGTCCTCCGCGGCATAGCTCCGGCCGCTGTCTTCTTCATAGGTGACGGTGTAGTTTTCCGCCCCGGCAAAGGCGATGCGGCTGACCGCGTCAAAGTCCGGGATGACGTCGTTCTGGATCAGCTCGCCGAGCTCGACGTCGAACAGGTCCATCGGGTCGGTCACAGCCAGGTATACGTTGCCGTCGCCGGTGTCCACATAGCGCTGCTCGTCCATCTGGCTGAAATCGCCGAGTTTGATCGTATAGTTCTGCTCCCCGGCCGTCAGCGTGATGGTGGCCGCCGGGTCGTCCAGGCCGTACTGGGCGTAGTCCTCGACATCCTCAATGACAAAGGCGGCGGCAAAGTCGCTGAACAGCTCCAGCCGTTCGCCGATCTTGTCCGCGTCGGCGGGGAAGGCTTCGTCCGCGTCATAGAGCCAACTTTCGTCTTTGTGGAACGCCAGGCTCTCGTCCCCGACCGTCCAGCTTAGGGCGGTGACGGCGTCGGGGTCGATGGCAAGCACCGTCTCGCCGCTTTCGGCGATCTGCTCCTTGTGCTGCTCGTAGCGGCTGACGGCGAAGGTCGCCGCGCACGCCAGCGCCAGCACCGCCAGCAGCACCGCAACGCGCTTATACCGTTTCATTCTGCACCCTCCTTCTTCTGACAACGACCACGATGCCCGCGCCCAGGTAGACCAGCGGGAACACGCCGATCATCAGCCCGCGCAGCATCGAGGCGGTGGAATCGCTGATGGTCAGGTAGTTGTAGTTGAGCGATTTGGAACGGATGGCGATGGCCTCCCGCTCACCGACAAGCCAGGACAGCGCGTTCATGGCGAGGTCGACGTTCGCGCCGGAGGAGTAGGCGTTGTACATGTCGTCCAGGAAGGCCGAGGACCCGAACCAGACGATACGCCCGCCGCTTTCATCCTCGATGCTGACCGCCAGGGCGAAGGGGCCGTCGGTGTCGCCGTCCTCCTTCTCATACGTTTCCAGGCTGTAGCCCGCCGTCTTGCTGTAGGCGGTGTCGGAGCTGTTCAGCAGCGCGGCGACGGTCCCGGCCGAAGTATCGCCCACCGTCAGACCCTGGGCCAGCGGCATGAGCACATAGTAGTTTTCTTCCAGCAGCGTGCCGGTGATGTCGCCGTCCGCCAGCGTGGGCAGCAGCACATACGGCATGCCGAACGCATAGCTCTCGCGTTCGCTCTCCACCACGATGCCCTCGGCCGCCGTCACGCCATAGTCGGCCAGCAGGCCGGTCAGGTTGGGCAGGCTGCCGTTTTCGGTGATCCCGGCGGCCGCCAGCAGCTTGCCGCCGCCGCGCACATAGTCGCGCAGCATGTCGGCTTCCTGCTGCGAAAGGTCGGTTTCGGGCGCATAGATCAAAACGCAGTCGGCGTCCTCGGGCACGGCGTCGACGGTCAGCAGCGAGAGGGTCTGCTGCTCGTAGTTTTCCTTCTCGATCTGGTCGGCCAGCGTGGCGGGCAGCGCGGCTTCGCCGTGGCCTTCCAGCACATAGAGCTGCGGCAGCTCCGCGGTGGTGACATAGTCGATGGCCGAGGTGATCGCGCCTTCGCCGTCAAACGAGGTCGTATAGCTGTAGGAATAGACGTCCGCCTCGCTGAGATAGATGTCGTTATAGCTGATAAAGCGGCTGCGATCGCCGCATTCCACCACCAGGCTGTTGTTGGGGACCTCCTCGTCGGTGTACTGCTCCGCAAAGGTGGGGTAGACGTCCGGGTTGCGCTTGACGACGCTGATGTGCTCGGACAAGCTCTCGTATTTGGAGAGCAGGTTTTCGATGACGTCGTCCTCCGCCCCGGCCTGCACGACCCAGTAGATGGTCACGTCCTGTTCCAGCGCGTTGACAACGACCCGGGTGTTGGCCGTGATCGAATAGAGCTTGACCGCGCTGATGTCGTATCGGGTGGCCGCCGCGGGCAGCGTGGACGCAAAAATGTTGACCACGACCAAAATGGCCAGCGCCACCGCCGAGAGGATGAGCGAATAACCGCCGCCCAGCACCGCCGTGCGGCTGTGCGCCGGGGCGGGGGGTTGCGGCCGGTCCGCTTTGTCCGCTTTTTTGAAGAGCTGCATCAGTTATACCTCCTCTTTTCCAGCGACTGTACCGACAAAAACAGGAAAAACGCCGCGACCGAAAGATAGAACACGACGGCGGTCAAATCGAACACGCCGTTGACGAACACGTTGAGCCGCTCGAACAGCGACAGCGCCGACATGATGTCCGGCAAAAGGCCCTCGAACAGCCCGGCGTCCAGGAAATAGACGATGACGACGGCCGCCATCAGCGGCAGGCCGACCGCAATGGCCAGGTTCTCGCTGCGGGTCAGCGCCTTGACAAGCAGCCCCGCCCCGGCCGCCAGCACGAACAGCGCCAGCGCCGAAGCCTGCGCCGTGGCCGTGACATATTCCGAGAGGGTCACGCTGTAGTAGTTGAACAGGATCACCGCCACGCTGAGCCCGGCGGCAAACCCCTGGTTCTCGGTCAGCGAGGAAAGGAACAGCCCCACGGCCAGCAGCGCCGCCCCCAGCAGGAAAAACGCGAACAGCGACCCGTAGCTTGTGGGCAGGTACACTTCGCCAAACTGCGCAAAGACCAGCGGGTAAACGGCGATGAGGCACAGCGGCGCCAGAAAGACCGCCAGCAGCGCCAGATACTTGCCCAAGATCACCTGCAGCGTGGAGATGGGCAGGGAATACAGCAGCTGGTCGGTGCGCTGGCGGCGCTCCTCGGCCAGCGTGCGCATGGTCAGGATGGGCACGATGACCGCAAAGACCAGGCTGCTGAACGAAAGCACATATTCAAAATTGCTGACCGCCGCCTGCAGGTTGTACAGCATCGCGCCGATGCCCACAACCACCAGCAGGAACGCGCCGAACACATAGGCCGTCAGCGTTTGGAAATACATCCGCAGTTCATGTTTGCATACCGCGAGCATCGCTTCAGCCCTCCTTTTCTTCCGCTTCCGGCGCGCCGGGCTTGCCGGGCGTCTCGGTCAGTTCGATGAACACATCCTCCAGCGTGCCCTTTTTGAGCGACAGCTCCAAAAGGACATGGCCGCTGCCGGCAAACGCCAGGAAGACCGCGCGGGACAGCGCGTAGATATCCGCCCCTTTGGTGCGCACGCTGGCGACCGTGTAGGGGGTCTCGCTCTCCACCGTCAGCGTATCGGCGGCTTCCACGCCCGCCAGCAGCGCGCGCAGTTCGCCGGGCGCGGCGTCGGTGGTCAGGCGCAGCTCGTTTCTGGCCAGCAGCTCTTTTTCAAGGTTTTCCGGCGTGTCAAAGGCCGCCAGCCGCCCTTTGGCGATCATCAGGATCTCATCGCAGATGGCCTGCACTTCGGACAGGATGTGCGAGCTGAAGATGACGGTGTGGGTCTTGCCCAGCTCCCGGATAAGGTCGCGGATCTCGATGATCTGCAGCGGGTCCAGCCCGACGGTGGGTTCGTCCAGAATAATGACCCGCGGGTTGCCCAGCAGCGCCTGCGCAATGCCCACGCGCTGGCGGTAGCCCTTGGACAGCGCCGCGATGCGCCGGTTCTGCACGGCGGCGATCCCGGTTTTTTCCACCACTTCGGCAATCTGGCGCTGCAGTTCTTCGCCCCGCAGGCCCTTGGCCTCGCCCACAAAGCGCAGGTATTCGCGCGGGGATTCGTTCAGGTACAGCGGCGGGTGCTCCGGCAGGTAGCCGATCAGCCGCTTGGCTTTGTCCGGCTCCTCATAGATGTCGTGCCCGTCGATGCGCACGCGCCCGGCCGTGGCCGAAAGGCAGCCGGTGATGATGTTCATTGTTGTCGATTTGCCCGCGCCGTTGGGGCCCAGGAAACCGTAAACATGGCCGTCCTCGATCGTGAATGAAATATCGTCCACCGCCAGGAAGCCGCCGTAGTATTTGGTCAGGTGCTCTACTTCGATCATCGCGCGCCTCCCGCCTTGGCTTTGTATGTGTTGTGGTCCATGGTCTGTGCGTCCTTTCCTGTGCTGGTCCGGGGCGCGCCCGCTGTGCCGGGCACGCCCTGTCGGTGGTACAGTATAGGCGCTGAACATCAACTTTTGGTCAACTTTGGCCGCCGCGGGCGCAACTTTCGGAGATTTTTCACAATTCGCCTACCGTTTATCCCCAATTGGGCGGTAGAGTAAGGCTGGTTTGATTTATCAGATCCACCCTGACGAAAACTATACCCCCGACGGGAGGCGCGGAACATGTTCAAGATCCTGGTGGCAGAGGACGACGGCGGCGCGGCGCGGCTGATGCTGGACACGCTGGCCGACGCCGGGTACGAAACGCTTTTGGCGCGCGACGGCCTGCAGGCGCTGGAGCTGGTGAGCCAGCGGCATGTGGACCTGCTGGTGCTGGACCTGATGCTGCCGCGGCTCGACGGCTTTGCGGCGCTGACCCAGCTGCGGCGCGCGGGCTCGGCGCTGCCGGTGCTGGTGCTCTCCGCGCGGGAGGCCCAGGCCGACAAGCGCCGCGCTTTGCGGCTGGGGGCGGACGATTACATGGTCAAACCGGCCGACGAGGAGGAGCTGCTGCTGCGCATTGCGGCGCTGCTGCGCCGGGCGCAGGCGGCCTGCGCAAGGCGGCTGCAGGTGGGTTCCACCACGCTTTTTTACGACGATCTCGCGGTCGAATGGGACGGCCGCCGCACCGAGCTGCCGCGCAAGGAGTTTCTGCTGCTGTACAAGCTGCTCTCCTGCCCGGACAAAACCTTCACCCGCCGCCAGCTGATGGACGAGGTGTGGGATATGGACACGGACAGCGACGAGCACACCGTCAACGTCCACATCAACCGCCTGCGCAACAAATTCGGCGAAAACCGCGACTTTGCCATCGTCACGGTGCGCGGGCTAGGCTACAAGGCGGTGCGGCTGTGAGGCGGCGGGTGAAAAAGCTTTTCTCCTCCGCCCGCGGGCGGTTCATCGCCTGCGTGGCGGTCAGCAACCTGCTGGCGGGGCTTTTGTCTCTGTTCGTGTGGGCGCCGCTGTCGGCGCACATCCTGCCGCCGGAGCACCCGCTTGCGCCGTGGGTGCCCATGCTGCTGGCCATTTTGCTGGCGCTGCCGGTCTCCGGCTTTGTCAGCCGCCTTTCGGCCCGGCCGCTGCAGCAGATGCTGCACGCGACCCAGGCCGTCGCCCGCGGGGACTACACCGTGCGGGTGGACGATACCGCCGGCGGCGAGCTGGGCGAGCTGCTGCGCAGCTTCAACCGCATGACGGCCGAGCTGGGCAGCACCGAGATGATGCGCAGCGATTTCATCAGCACCTTCTCGCACGAATTCAAGACCCCCATCGTCTCGATCCGCGGTTTTGCGCGGCGGCTGCGCCGCGGCGGCCTGCGCCCGGAACAGCAGAACGAATACCTCGACTTCATCGCGGCCGAATCGCTGCGCCTGTCCCGCCTGGCCAGCGGCATCCTGCTGCTGTCCAAATACGAAGCGCAGAACCTGGTGGCGGACCAGGCCCCCTGCGACCTGGACGAACAGCTGCGCGCCAGCGTGCTGCGCCAGGAAAGCCGCTGGGCCCCGCGCGGTCTGACCTTTGAGATGGACCTGCCCCACCTGCGCTGCCGCGCCAACGCCGAGATGCTCGGCCATGTGTGGGACAACCTGATCGGCAACGCCGTCAAGTTCAGCCACGACGGCGGGTGCATCCACATCCGCGGCCGCACCGAAGGCGACAAAGAAAACGCCTTCGTCACGGTCACGATCCGCGACGAAGGCGTTGGCATCCCCCAGCAGGCGCTGGGGCATATTTTTGATAAATTTTATCAGGCCGACCCCGCCCGCGCCGCCGAAGGCAGCGGCCTGGGCCTGCCGCTGGTGCGCCGCATCCTCGACCTGTGCGGCGGGCGCATCACGGTCCAAAGCGCCCCCGGCCGCGGCAGCACGTTCACCGTCACCCTGCCGCAGGGCGGGGCAAACGGAAGCATTATAAGGGGGCTCAATCACACGGGCGGGTCATGATGGAAAGGATGGTGCGGTCGGTCTCGCGCATGCCTTCGCTGGCGAGGATGCCGATGTTGCGGATGGTGTTGTCGACCCCCTTGGTCACGATGCCCTCGCCGCCCTTGAACTCGCGGCGGTGCTTGTACATCTGGTAGCCCAGGATGCCCGCGTCGACGCTGGCGGCGATCTTGGCCGCGCAGGAGGGTTTGGCGCCGTCGCAGATGGTGCCGCTCAAGATCGCGACTGCGTTGACGACGGTGTGGGCGATGGCCTCGTAGCCGCCGTCCAGCAGGTAGGCGATGCCCGCGCCCGCGCCCACCCCGGCGCTGACCGCGCCGCAGTAGGCCGAAAGCCGCCCGATGCCGCTCTTTTGCTCGATGGTGACAAGGTCGCTGACCAGCAGCGCGCGGTACAGCTTTTCGCGCGGCGCGCCGAGCCGCTGCGCGTACCGCGCCACCGGCACCGACGCCGTGATGCCCTGGTTGCCTGAACCGGACAGGATCACGACCGGCATCTCGCAGCCGCTCATGCGCGCGTCGCTGCCCGCGGCGGCCCAGGCTTTGGCCTCGGTCTTGGCGTCGGGGTCCGGCGTTTCGGCCAGCAGGATGGCCCCGACCTGCGCGCCCCAGGGGTGGGCGAGCCCCTCCTGCGCAATGGCCAGGTTGCAGGAAAGCTGCGCTGCGAGCAGGTCCTGCACGCGGGCCAGGTCCACCGTATCGGCAAATTCCAGGATATCCGCCACGTTCAGCACGCTCTTGTCGGTCAGGTTATCCTCCGGCGAATCGGTGAACGGCTTTTGCAGCAGCACTTCGCCGTCGCGGCTTTCAAACACGATGTTCGTGTGGCTGTTCGCGATCTGCACCGCCGCGGTGTGCGCCCCGGCATGGCCGGTCAGGCGGATGTCCAGAAGGCGGGTGGTATCGGCGCAGCGGATGTCGATGGGCGTGGCGGCGGCATATGCGCCGATGGCGGCGTGCTTGGCGGCGGGCACATCCGCAATGACCTGCAGCTCCCGCGCGGCGTCCCCCGCGACAACGCCGGCCGCAATGGCCGCCGCGATGCCCTTGCGCCCGCCGGTGTTGGGCACGACGACGCTCTTGACATTCTTGATGATGTTGCCGGAGATATCGGCCTCGATGCGCGTGGGGGCCGCGCCCAGCAGCACGCGCAGCCGCGCGGCCGCATAAGCCAGCGCGATCGGCTCGGTGCAGCCGGTGGCGGGCACGAGCTCTTCGCGCAGGATCGAGAGGTAGGCGTTGGTCGTTTCGGCAGTCAGCATGGACAAATTCTCCTTCCGGCAGGCTTGCGGCCCGGCGCGCGCCGGGCCCCTGTAGGCTACATTCCTGTAGGTTAAATTAAATATTAGCGCGAACCGCGCCGGAAAACAAGAGCCCTGCGGCGGACGCAAAAGACCCACCCGCAAAACGGGTGGGTCAGACGGTTGAGAAAGGCGTTTGTTTCCTGCCTGTAGAGCGTTTGCCTTGCCCCGCAGGGCGGGGGCTTGACCCCGCCGCAAGGCGGTCTTTGAAAAAATGGCCGCCGGAACATGTTTTTTGAATTTGCGGCGGTGCGGCGGGCGTAAACGCCCGCCCTACGGAACGGGGAAAACATGGAG
>MHCFR05601__coassemble_1248_pt1 | contig 17813 bp, 10 predicted proteins | sample MHCFR05601__metabat2_high_PE_011 | metagenome-assembled genome bin MHCFR05601 | reverse complement strand
GGAGGAACTGGAGCTGGGCGCGACGAGCGGTGAACTGATCGACACCAGCTATACCGGTGTCGGCGTTCCCGGCCGCTTTGAAGTCAAGGAAAATGAGGATGGCCGCTGGGAGCTGGTCTTCCAGTATAATGCGCCATACCTTGAAGTTAACAAATCCGACATCAGCGGCACGTTCGATTTCACCTGCTGGGTTGATGATGAGACTTTCGAGGACGAAGACAGTGTGACCATCGACTTCGGCGGCGAGGACCACACCTTGCCGATCACGCTGGAAAAAGCCAAGGGCACCGCCCAAAAGACCTATGACGCCAGCACCATCACGGCGGATGGCAAGGTCAAGTTTACGATCACGTTGGATCTGAACAAGAAAGCCAACAACGTCCAAATTGTTGATACGATGGGCGAAGCCTTTAAATTTGATGATCCCACGGAATTTACCCTCACCGGGCCGGATGGCTACAGCCAAACCTTCACCGTTTCGCCGGCCGGCAACACGGCTACCGTCCCTGTTGGCGAACTGGCGGGCGGGCATTATGAGCTGACCTACACCGCCAATGTTGTGGCGACGCCTTCGGCTTCGGAGGCCGCGCGCCAAAACCGGGCCGATATCACCTGGGAAGGCGGCAGTACAGCTGGCAATACCACCGTTACCTGGTCGGACAGCGCCAACCGCCTGCTCAAAACAGCGTCGAAAGTCAAGGAGGATAATACCGGCAAAAAGTATGTGGAATGGTCCATCCTTCTCAACGACGCCATGCCGCGCACGGATCTGAAGGGCATGACGCTGAGCGATGCAATGACCAAGCCGGAAGGCAGCACAGTCACCCTGGCGGACAGTATCATCATTGAGCGCAGCGCGACCGGCGCGGAGGGAACCTGGCAGCGTGTGGCAGCCATCGACCAGTTGACGGGCGATGGTTTCAGCTATACGTTTGACAGTGATGTCTCGGATACGAATATCTACCGCGTTACCTACCGCACAAACATTGACGACGCCGCCCTGGCGGATGGCAGCTACACCCTGCGCAACACGGTCAAACTGCTGCTGGACGGCAAGGAACAGCTCGCGGACGACGCTGAAGCCACCTGGACGGTGGGCCGCAACACCACAGTGACCCTGCAGGGCGTCAAGACGCTGGAGACGCACGGCAAGCAGTTCCCGGGGCAGAATTTTGTCTTTACGCTTTCCAAGGTGGGTGAAGATGGCAACAGGAACCAGGTTGATGAGCAGTGGGTCTGGTTTGGTACAGCAGATTCCCAGAAGGAGATTTGGTTCAAAGCTCTGACCTTCACGCAGCAGGACTATATAAACCAGCCAACCGATGGTTACGAATTTGTGGTCACGGAAAAGAACCTGGCAAACGATCCAAGCCAGTCAAACCAGCACAAACCCGGCACAAGCTATGACAGTAACGAATATCACTTCTTTGTCAAGCTCACACAAAATAAGAAGACCGGCAAGCTGACGGCCCATGTGTATGACTCTAACGGCTCTAATGCCAACGAGCTGGCCCAGGGCCAGAGCATGTTCACCTTTAAAAACGAGTATGACAAGGCAGAGGTTTCGCTCCCGGTCAAGAAAAACCTGACCGGCGATCCGCTGCCGGCCGGGCATGCAAACGATACCTACCAGTTTGTGCTTACGCCCAAGGAAGATGGCGCGAAAGACCTGAATGGCAATGCGATTACCGACCCGAACACGGCGAAGACTGTCTCGGTCGGCGCCAATCAAGGCGGCAGCCTGACCGGCCTTGTCTATTACGAGGAGGGCGACTATACCTATACACTTACGGAAGCCACGCCGCAAAACCCTGTCCCCGGTATGACGTATGACAAGACGCAATATACCGTCACGGTCAAGGTGCGCGAAGACCAAAGCGGCGCGTTGGCGGCGACGTTCACGGGGCTGCCGCAGGGCAAGGAGAGCTTCGAGTTTACCAATACCTACCAGAGCACGACCATCCAGTTCGAGGGCAGCAAGACCATACTGGGCGGCACGCTCAAGGACAATGCAAATTACCTGCAGTTCCAGATCATCGAGACGGACGAAAACGGGACCGATCTGACGGACGGCTATAAGAGCGGGAACATCATCATTGACGGCAACGCGCTGGCGGATGACGCGATAACCGGTGCGATCCCGTATCCCGAAATCACGATCACGGAAGGGGGCCGCCACTATTATTATAAAGTGGTCGAAATTGCCATCAATGGCGCGACCATGGTCAACAATACAGGCGGATATTGGGTCCGTGTTTGGGTAAGTGAAGATCTTAAAACCATTACCTACAGCTACAAGATGCTGGGGGCTACCGGTACGCCCGAGGGGGCATTCCAGGAAGGGAAACCGGAACTCAATTTTGAAAACGCGTTCCAGAGCAGTGTCGGCCCCGGCAAGGTGGAAGGTACCAAGTATGTGAACGGCCAGAAGTATAACACGACCAGCGGTTACCCGACCTACGGCTACTGGCTGATCCGCCAGAACTGGGATGCAACCAACGGCTGGACCGCCGACTGGAACCATGCCCACGGGACCTGGTCGGCTTCCGACAATGGCAAGTTCATCATTCAGCTGGATAAGCTGCACAACGGCGCTTCGTTCGCCTTTACGGGTGACGACATCGGTGAAACCTATTTCTACCGCCTCTATGAGGAAGACCGCAGCAACAGCGACCCCAACACCAAGTTTGATACAACAGAATACTGGTTTGCGGCCACGATCACTGCAAATGCGGACAACACGCTGAACGTCAACTGGCAGCAGATCCAAAAACCGGAAAACCCGAACAGCCAACTGGAGGCGGATAACAGAGAGATCCGGTTTGACAACACCTACTATGCGCCCGCACAGTTCACCATCGAAGGCGCCAAGGAGGTCACGCATGTTTTCAGCGATGCCGGCAAGCCTGCGCCCAGCTCTTTCGAAATCAAGATCCAGGAAGTGGACGCCACCGGCGCAGATGTGCCGAACAGTCCCTTGAACCAGACGTTGGAGCCTAATCCCCAAACGGGCGAATGGAGTCATAGCTACGAGTCCATCACCTACCGTGATAACGCGGGCAAGGACTACTATTTCCGCATTTCGGAAGTGATCCCGGCCACCAATGAAGAGATCACCTACGATACGAACGTTTATTACATCCGCGTAAGGGTTACGCTGGATGAAAAGAACCACAAAGTCGTTGCGACCCCGACGGCGGGAACCTTTGAAAATGGTGCGTTCGTTGCGGACAGCAGCAAGCCTGTAAATAACTTTACGTTTGAAAACAAGTACACCCACCGCGAAGTTACCGGCAGCCTGGCACTGTCCGGCGAAAAGACCATCCACACGACCCAGGGCGAATACGAAATGCAGAACAATGATTTCTATGTGGCCCTGTTCAGCGCAGACGGCAAACGCCTGACCAACAAGGTCGGCATTGCTGCGGATGGCTCCTTCTCGATCGGCGCGGACAACCTGACCACCGCCAACAAAGACGCTCTGACCTTTACGGCGGCGGGCACCTACACCTTCTATGTCCGTGAAATGACCCATGCGGATGACAGCATGGTCAGCGATATTGGCGGCTTTACCTATGATACGACCCGTTACAAGGTCGTCTACACCGTCACGGAAGATGATAGGAAGGACGGCGGCCTTGCCTGCTCCGGCCCTGCCATCACCAAACAGACCTGGAATGCAGAGACGGAACAGTATGAAGATGCCGACACAGCTGACAAAGCCGGTCTCGATTTCGTGAACGACTACGACGAGACCAAAATCCCGCCGGAAGTCAGCATCACGAAGGATGGCGCGGCCACTTCCTACAAAGATGGCACGGCCAGCTGGACCGTTACGCTCAAGGTCGAAAACCTCAAGCAGGGCCAGATGATCGAAAACTTCATCTTTACCGATGAAATGACCACCTTCAAACCTGCCGGGATCGGCGCGGAAACGAGCATCCAGCAGGTGCAGGTCGCAGCCACGACCGGCAAACTGGTGAGTTATGATGAACCGGACGTCAAGGGCAACAAGGTCACGATCAACTTTGGCACGCTGCAGTATAGCGATACCGTGGACGGCACCCTTGTCTACACCATTACCTATACCACCAAAACGGCGCTGACCCTCAACGGGGCGGCCGTCGGCATGGGAGAAGCGCTGGAAGGCAACGGCGTGCACGTCAAAAACAGCGCTAACATCCACCATGAATTTGATGGTAAAGAGGAAGACCACAACGTCAAAGACGACGTCCGCTTTAAAAACATGGTCGAAAAGAACGCGGCGGAGTACAGTGCAAACTGGCCTGTTACAACGCCGGACGGGGAAAATGTGACCCGCCAGATCGTTAAATGGACCGTGAAGCTGGACCTCAAAGCCCTGCCTGACCTTGAAGCGGGCGATACGATCACCATCACCGATACCCTGTCCGATGGCCTGCGCTTCGTCGACGGAGACGACTATGTTGGGCTGGGCAGCGTGCTGGTTGGGGAGGATAACGAAGAAATCACCTCCGGCGGCCCTGTGCAGGACGGCCAGACCCTGACCTGGACCTACAAAACCCTGACCAAGAAAGTCTATACCCTGACCTACTATACCGAAGTCACCGGCGCGGCGTTTGACGGCCAAAACACCACCGACAACGGCAACGGCCAGTCGATGGCACACGGCACGGTCAGCAACGATGCCACGGTCGGCCACGATGGCGTCACCGTCGGCAAGGACAGCGATACGGAAGATGTCGAAACCATTCTGATGGAGAAGGGCTCGCACCTGATCCAGGCCGCGGGCAGCGCACAGGACGAGGCGTATCAGATCGACTATACCATCCATGTCAACAGCGGCAGCGTCGACCTTCTGCCGGATTCCGCCGGTAAGCTGACGCTGGTGGATACCCTCCCGCGTGAGGCCAGGCTGATCGGCCAGGTCACCTTCTATGAGGGCGACAGCTACCGGTATGGCAGCACAAGCAACGTCCGCCTGCCGGACGGCGTGGCTTCCTTCAGCCTCGGCGCCAATGCGGAAGGCGAGACCATCCTTACCTGCGTGCTGCCGGACGACCAGCACATTGTCATCCAGTACCGCATGACCCCGCAGAACCTGCGCCCCGGCGAAACGGTTGAACTGACCAATACAGTGGAAATGACCGGTACCTATCAGGCACAGACCTCTACGACCGAAAAGATCCGCTACTTCACCGGCAGCGCGACCGTTACCGGCGCCAAAGGCATGCTGACCGTGGCAAAGGTCGATGCGCAGAACAACCCCCTGGCCGGTGCGTCGTTCGACCTCTACCGCATCGATGTGGTGGACGCCAACACGGGCGATTTTACATTGGCCAGTGATCCGGTGCTGGTGGAAGAAGCGGTGGCCGGCAATGTGGATGGCGAGGTTGTCCTCGGCCGCACCGGTCTGAAGGCGGATACGCTCTACTATTTCGTTGAGAATACGGCGCCGGTAGGCTATATCAAGTCGACGGCCCGCTACTACTTCATGCTGCTCTCGCAGCGCACTGCGGACACAGCCAGGGCGGAATATGTACAGCGCATCCTTACTGCGAACCCCGGAGACGACCGCCTGACCGGCCTCACGGCGGACAGCGTTACCTTCGGCCGTTATGACGACGGTGCGGAGCTGCCGGTCGTCAACGCCGTGGAGGAAACAGAGGTTCTGCTTTCAGCCGTCAAACAGATTGACGGAGCCCGCGAAAATGTGCCGCAGGGGTTCCGATTTGAGCTTGTTGACAGCAACGGAAAAGTCCTCCAGGAAAAGACCACCACGGCGCAGGGCGAAATCGCTTTTGATGCGCTGACGTATGACTACAACGACCTCGGAAAGACCTTCACCTATACGATCCGCGAGGTGGACGGCGGCAGCGAGGACTACGTCTACGACGATACGCAGTTTACGGCGGAAGTTACCCTTACCTGGGACGCCACGGCGGCGGAAGGCCAGCGCTTGAAGGCGACGGTCGACTACAAAAATGGTGATCATGCTGTGCAGGGAGCTGTCTTCAACAACTACACGGCCAAAACGGAGCTGCAGGGCGTCAAGCGTTGGAATGACGGTGGCGACCCGGCCCGCCCGGAAACGGTGGAACTGACGCTGCACCGCTATCTGGCAGGCGCAGTGCGCAACCCGGATCAAGATCCGACCGTTGAGGCAGAACCAACATGGGACAAGACGGACCTGAACAACTGGGTCTGGAAGTATACCGGCCTGGACAAGTATGACCAGGACGGCAACGCACTTGCTTACTATGTTGTAGAAACCGTACCGGAGGGGTATGCGGCTGCTTATGATGAGGCGGACAACGCCATCACCAACACCAAAACGACCGACATCACCGTAACCAAGAACTGGGTGGATAACAGCAACGCCTATAATACCCGCCCGAAAGAGATCACTGTGCAGCTGCTGCGCACAAATGGCGATGAGACGGAGAATGTTGGTGGGCCTGTCCGTCTGAATGCGGAGAACGACTGGACCAATACCTGGTCCGCACTCCCGGCTTTTGATGCGGCAGGAAAAGCGTATACCTACTCCGTACAGGAGATCTCTGCGCCGAAGCATTACGCAAGCACAGTTAAAGGGCTTACGATCACCAACACCCTCTCGGAAAAGACAGAGCTTGCCGTCAACAAAGTCTGGGTCGAAGCGCAAGACAACGCGGAGATTCGCCCCGAAGCGATCACGGTCGAACTCCTCGCCAATGGAAAACAGAGCGGAACTGCTGAGCTGAAAGAAGAAAACAGCTGGAGCGCCGTCTTTACCGATCTGGAAAAGTATGACGCCGATGGCAAGAAGATCGTCTACACCGTCCAGGAACAGGCGGTCAATGGCTATGATTCTGTAGTGGGTGCGGTAACGGAAAACGCTGACGGAAACTACAGCGTGACCATCACCAACGCCCTGCTCACCACCGACTTGACCGGCGCCAAGAACTGGGTTGACAGCGGCAACGCTTATGAGACGCGCCCGGAAACCGTAACGCTGACGCTCTACCGCGCAATCGAAAACGGCGAGCCGGAGATTGTGACAGGCTTCACGCCGGTTTGGGAGAACACCGAGACCGATACCTGGACCTGGAAGTACAGCGGCATGCCGAAGTACGACCGCCAGGGCAACCTGTACACCTACACGGTGGCAGAAGAACCGGTGCCCGGCTATGAGACCGCCTACGGCGACAACAACGCCATCACCAACACCCTGCTCACCACCGACTTGACCGGCGCCAAGAACTGGGTTGACAGCGGCAACGCTTATGAGACGCGCCCGGAAACCGTAACGCTGACGCTCTACCGCGCAATCGAAAACGGCGAGCCGGAGATTGTGACAGGCTTCACGCCGGTTTGGGAGAACACCGAGACCGATACCTGGACCTGGAAGTACAGCGGCATGCCGAAGTACGACCGCCAGGGCAACCTGTACACCTACACGGTGGCAGAAGAACCGGTGCCCGGCTATGAGACCGCCTACGGCGACAACAACGCCATCACCAACACCCTGCTCACCACCGACTTGACCGGCGCCAAGAACTGGGTTGACAGCGGCAACGCTTATGAGACGCGCCCGGAAACCGTAACGCTGACGCTCTACCGCGCAATCGAAAACGGCGAGCCGGAGATTGTGACAGGCTTCACGCCGGTTTGGGAGAACACCGAGACCGATACCTGGACCTGGAAGTACAGCGGCATGCCGAAGTACGACCGCCAGGGCAGCCTGTACACCTACACAGTGGAAGAAGAGCCGGTGCCCGGCTATGAGACCGCCTACGGCGAGAACAATGCCATCACCAACACCCTCATCCTCACCCAGGCCACCGTCACCAAAAACTGGGTCGACGGCGAGACCGGGGAACCGCTGGACGCGGAGGTTCTGCCCGATTCCATCACGGTGCAGCTGCTGCAAAACGACAAACCGTATAAGATCGGCAACCTTGGCAAAGTGACGCTGACAGCGGAGGATAAGTGGACCTATACCTGGACCGGCCTGCCCAAGTTTGATGCAGACGGCGAGCCGTATACCTACACCGTCGTCGAGACCGATATCCCGGATGGCTACACCGTCCGTTACGGCACGGCGCAGCCCGGCGAAGAGACCCCGGACGCACAGGCCCCCGCCGGTGCGCCCGAAGGTGAAAACGCCGAACCGGCGCAGACGCCCGCGGAAGGCATCGAGCTCACGGTCACCAACACCCTGCACAGGACTAAAGCCGCCTTTACGGCAAAGAAAGTCTACTATGGCGTCACCGACAAAGAGTTCACCTTTGAGCTTAAAGCCGTGACCCCGCCCGAAAACGGCGAGTATACCGAGCGCGTGGACGGCGAGTGGGACGGCGAGAGCGAGATCCGCGACGACGGCGGCAACCTGCCGCTGGTCACGGCCAGCCGGAACGTTGACGGCGAAACCATGACCCCGCAGGACATCGACTTCGGCGCGACCTTCGTCTATACGGAACCCGGAACCTACTACTATACCATCACCGAAAAGCCGGAGACTGCCACAGCGGCCGAAGGCCCGCAGCTCGTCAACGACCCGAGCACCTACCTTGTGAAGGTCGATGTGACGGCGAAACCGGTGGCGGAAGACGCGGAGGAACCCGGCAGCACGCTGCAGGCCGATGTGACCTACACCTGGCTCTATGAAGACATGAAAGAAGATGTCGACGAGGAAAACGTCGCCTTCTACAACAACGAGATCATGCTCATGAGCCTGGACGGCGGCTTTGTCGAGATCAACGGCGAAAAGCGCCTTGAAAGCGACGGCCAGCCGCTGGCGCTCGAAGAAGGCCAGTTCCGCTTCAACCTCTACCCCTATGCCGCAGGCTCCACCGCGCAGGATTACCTGCAAGGCGAACCCCTCGCCACCGCCGCGGTCGATGCGAACGGCACATTTACCTTCTACTACAGCATCACCGAACTCCAAGGCACCACGACCTTCGCCGTGGTGGAGCAGAACGCAGGCCAGACCATCGACGGCATCACCCACACCGACAAGGTCGGCGTGGTGACTGTCGGCGCGGACGGCGAGGTGGATGACGCCGGTATCACCGACGAAAACGCCTTTGTCAACCAGAGCGCGGTCAGCGTTTCGGTCGAAAAGGTCTGGGAGGACAACGGCCTGACCATCACCCACCAGCCGGTCACGGTCACGCTCTATGCGGACGGCGAGGCCAAGAGCACGGTCACGGTCGCGGCAGGCGAGACCTATACCTGGGAGAACCTGCCGGCCCGCGACCCGCAGGGCAAGAAGATCGTCTACACCGTGGGCGAAGCGGAAGTGGAAAACTACACCGCCGAGATCACCGAGATCGAAGGCGAAGCCACCTACAGCTACCGCATCACCAACACACTCAACGCCGAGGGCTCGATCACGATCGACCCCACCGTTGACAAGCGTGTGGAAGGGCGCGAAGGAACCGCGCTGACCGCCGGGGAGTTCACCTTCCAGCTGGCCGATGAAAACGGCGAGGTCCTGTCCGAAGTGACGAACGACGCCGACGGCCATGTGATCTTTGACACCCTCTTCTATGATGCCGATGACATCGGCCTGCACACCTACATCATCCGCGAAGTGCCCGGCAGCGACCCGCACTTCGACTATGACGAGACCGAGATCCGCCTGAGCGTGGAAGTCACCCGCGACGAGGAGAACCCGACGGTGCTCCATGCGGCCATGACCTATTATGACGCGGCAGGCGAGACCGAGACCCCGGTTTTCGTCAACCGCTACTACCCGGTTATCCTGGCGGTGCAAAAGACCAGTAAGGATGGCTCCAACGACCCGCTGCCCGGCGCTGTCTATGGCCTGTGGATGGTCAACGAGGGCGGCGGCGAGGATGTCTACCTCGGCAACCAGGTCGCCGACGAAAACGGCTACATGTACTTCCGTGACGGCGTGCAGATCGGTTCGCGCTACTACTTCAAGGAAGAATTCGCCCCCGACGGCCATACCGTCGACGAATACCCGAGCATCACCTTTGTGGTCGAAAAGACCGAAGGCGGGTTCCGCCTGGCCTATGACAGCGACAACAGCCGTGCCAAAAACGCGCCTGCGCCCACGATCGAAGACGGCCAGATCAGCGAAGACCTGCAGGCTGTGGTGCTGGAGTTCAAAAACGGCGCGGTTGGCGTGCAGGACGAAGTGACCAAGCTCTACGTCAGCAAGCTGGACGAGAACACCCGCGAGCCTGTCACCGGCGCGGTGCTGCAGATCATCGAAAAATCCACCGGCACCGTCGCGTACCAGTGGACCAGCGGCACGGCCGCCCAGGCCATTGAGCGCGTGCTCAACGTGGACACCGTCTACATCCTGCGCGAAGTCACCGCCCCCGAAGGCTATGACAAGGCCGAGGATACCGAATTCTCCTTCGACGCCTACGGCAACCTGACCGTACACAGCGGCCCGGACGCCGAGTGGGTCGGCGATACGACGCTCAACCTCTACGATACCAAGCGCGACGTCACGATCACCAAACAGGTGACGGAAGAAGTCGTGCGCCGGGTCGACCGCGTTGTGCACACGGTGCGCAGCATCCCGCAGACCGGCGACGGCGCGCCCATTGTTCTGGTCGCCTCGCTGAGTTTGTGCGGCATCCTGTTCATCATCTACCTGCAGGAGCGCAAGCGCGCCAACCGCAGGGATAAGTAACCCCCCCGGCAGCCGCCGCAAAAGCGCTGCCCCGACCGCCGCCGGGCGGCACGGCCCAACCGCTGTGCCGCCCGGCGGTTTTTTCCTTTGTCCACACCGCCAAACCTTGCCAAAAGGCTTGAACCCGGGGCGGTTTTGGTCGTATAATAATGTCAACAAATCATGCGAGAAATGTGCAAGGGAGGGGTGCGCGTGCCCAGATTCCGCGCGGCCGCGCGCCTGTGCGGGCTGGCCGCGGCGCTGCTGCTGGCGGCCTGCGGCGGCCCGGCGGCTGCTGCCTCCGGCGCGGCGGCTGCGCCGCCCACCGCCGCGCCCACCGTGCCCGGCACAACGGGCGGCGGCTACACCGCCCCGCCGCTGCAGCTCAGCCCGTTTGACGCGGCCTCCGCCGTGGGGGAAAACGGCGTTTTGATCGACGCTTCCTCTGTGGCGCAGGGGTATGTCGCCGCCAGCGCCGTCAACGACAACCGCCTCAAATTTCAGGTCGTATACGGCGAAAGCAAATACAACTACGACCTGCCCGGCGACGGCACGCCGCAGTCCTTCCCGCTGCAAAGCGGCAACGGGAGCTATACCTTCCGCGTCATGCAGAACACGACCGCGGATAAATACATCGAGATCTGCTCGCTCACGGCGGACGTGCAGCTCGAAAGCGAATTCGCCCCCTTCCTGCGGCCAAGCCAGTTTGTGGATTACACGCAGGATTCCGCCTGCGTTGCGCTGGCCGCAAACCTTGCCGCCGAAGCCTCCGGCGAAGCCGGGGCGGTCGCCAACATCTATGCCTATATCCGCGACCACATCGCCTATGACCGCGACAAGGCCGCCACGGTGCAGAGCGGCTACCTGCCGGACCCGGACGCCACGCTGGCCGCGGGCAAAGGCATCTGCTTTGACTATGCCGCGCTGGCCGCGGCCATGCTGCGCAGCCAGGGCATCCCCACCAAGCTCATCACCGGCTATGTCTCGCAGGGGGAGCTCTACCACGCCTGGAACATGATCTGGCTCGAGGAGACCGGCTGGATCACGGTGCAGATCGAAGCGCCCGCCCATGCGTGGGAGCGCATCGACCTGACCTTCGCCGCCGGGGCCCCCGGCGAATACACCGGCGACGGGACCGATTATACCGACCGCCTGACCTACTGAACCGCAGCAAAAAGGAGAGAGCCGGATGGCAAACAAGCAACTGGAAAACCGGGCGATCAGCCTGTTTTGCGAAAACATGGCCATGCTGCTCGGCGCGGGCATCAGCGCCGAGGAAGCCGCCGGCCTGCTGGCCGAGGACAGCGCCGAAGGGCTGCAGCAGGCCGCCGCAGCCATACAGAAACACCTGCTTGTGCAGGGGGGCACGCTGGCCGAAGCTGTGGAAACCGGCGGCTTTTACCCGCCGTATGTGTCCAAAATGCTCGCGGCGGGCGAGCGCAGCGGCCGCACCGTGCAGGTGCTGAACAGCCTGGCCGGGTATTACGATGCGCAGGACCGCCTGCAGGCGCGGCTCAAAAGCGCGGTGCTCTACCCGCTCGTGCTGCTTTTGCTGATGGCGGCCATCCTGGCCGTGCTGCTTGCGCGGGTCATGCCGGTGTTCACCGGTGTCTACGCCAGCCTTTCCGGCTCGCTGACGGCTTCGTCCTACCGCTACATTGCGGCGGGGTATGTGTTCGGCGGCGCGGCGCTGGCCGTCACGGCGCTGCTGGCGGCGGGGCTCGTCGCCTGTGTGCTGCTCGGGCGGACCCCGGCCGGGCGCGAAACGCTTGCCCGCCGGGCCGTGCGCCTGCCGTTCACGGCCCCGCTGGCCGAGCAGAACGCTTTGTGCGATTTCCTGCGCGTGCTGCAGCTGTACATTGCCAGCGGCATGGACGAGGACGCCGCCATGACGGCCGCCGCCGGGCTTGTCACCCACCCGGCCCTGCAGGCAAAGGCCGCGGCCTGCCTGCGCCAGATGCGCGAGCGCCAGGCGGGCCTGGCCACAGCGCTGTATGACCAGAAGCTGCTGGAGCCGCTGTATGGCCGCATGCTGGTGGCCGGGGCGCGCAGCGGCAACCTGGAGCAGGTGCTGGCGCGGCTGACCGGCCAGCTCTGGGCCGACACGCAGGACCGCATCGACCACGCGGTGGACAGCATCGAACCGGCGCTTTCCGCCTTCCTCACCGTCGCTGTCGGCGTCACGCTGGTTTCGGCCATGCTGCCGCTTGTCGGCATCCTCGGTTCCATCGCGTAAAGGGGGGCGGGCAGATGTACCACAAAACGCCCCGCCCCCGGCGGCGCGCGCGCCTGGCGGCGCTGCTGGTGGTGCTGGCGCTGCTCGTTTGGGGCTGCGCGGCGCTTGCCCGGTGCATCGGGCATGATTTGGACGCCCAGGGCGCGGCGGCGCTGCGCCAGGCCGTGCTCGAAGCCGCCGTGCAGTGCTACGCGGTCGAGGGCCGTTACCCCGAAAGCCTCGACCGCCTCGAACGCGAATACGGCGTGCAGATCAACCACGACCGCTACATCGTGACCTACGATGTTTTTGCCACCAACCAGCTGCCCGATGTGCTGGTATTGCAGAAGGAGTAGGTAAACCGTGTACACACATGCGACCCGACAAAAAGACCCCGCGGCCGCCTGCGCGCTGGCGCTGTTCGGCCTGCTGCTGGGCTGCATGCTGGCGCTGTCCACCTTCGGCGCGCAGGTCTACCGCGCGCTTACCGCCGCACAGGCGCGCAACAACGCCAGCCGCGCCGCGCTCAGCTATGTCAGCGGCCGCCTGCGCGCGGCGGATACGGCCGGGGCCGTGGCGCTCGGCGCAGGCCCCGAAGGCCCGGCCCTGCTGCTGCGGGAGGAGGGCTACGAGACCCGCATCTATCTCTATGAGGGCTGCCTGGTCGAGGAATACGCCGCGGCGGGCAGCGCTCTGGCGCCGCAAAACGCGCAGATCATCGCCCGCACCGGGTCGTTTTCGGCGGCGGCCGCGGACGGCTTGTACACGGTCACGACCGATGCGGGCACCGTGCAAATCTGCCTGCACAGCGGGGAGGGGAGCGCATGAACCGGCACAGGAACCGCGCCTTTGCGGTCGAAACGCTGCTACTGACCTTGTTTTTCCTGCTGGCGCTGGCGCTGCTTGTGCAGCTGTTCGGCGCGGCGCAGGCAATGGGGCGGCAGGCCCGGCAGGAGACCGACGCCGCGCTTTTGCTGCAAAACGCCTCGGCGCAGCTGCATGCCGGGGCGGACCCCTGGGCGCAGGCGATGGCCGCCGCCGCGCAGACCGGCGCGCCGCAGACAGCCGAAGCTGCCTTTGCCGCCGACGGCACGCCCGCCCCGGCCGGCGCCGCCAATGCCTACACCGTGCGCATCGCCTTTACGCCCGCGCCGCAGCCGGCCGGAACGCTGCTGCAGGCGCAGGTCGATATCCTTACCCCGGTCGGGGAAGTCCTGGCCGGGCTGACCACCGCCCACTACCTGCCTGCGCCGTAAAGAAAGGGGAGACAGCATGGAACGCCAACACCGCCCGGTGCGCAGCGGCGCGCTGACGCTGCTGTTCACCACCGTACTGCTCTGCCTGGCCGTGCTGGGGGTACTCTCGCTGGCCACGGCGCGGGCCGACCTGGCCCGCGCGCGCCGCAGCCTGGAACATCTTGCAACCGAAGCCGCCGCCGAACAGGCGGGCCAGGCGTGGCTGGCGGCCGTCGACGCGGCCGGGCGCGCGGGCGCGCCGCTGCCCGAAGCCACAACGCTGACGGCGGACGGCGCCGCGGCGGAGCTGCCGCTGGAAAACGGCGCAACGCTCCGCCTGGCCGCCGCGCCGGGGGAAGGCGGCTGGCGCTTTACCCGCTGGCAGCTCGACGCCCCGTGGCAGCCGGATACCTCTCTTGATGTCTGGGACGGCCTGTAAAGCAGAAAGGAAACCGCTATGGAAGTCAGACAGATGCTGCAGCAGGCGCTTGACTGCGGCGCTTCGGACATTTTCATCATCGCCGGCCTGCCGCTGACCTACAAGGTCAACGGCCGCCAGCGGCGCTGCGGCGAGCGCCTGATGCCCGCCGATACCGAAGCCGCCCTGCGTGCGATCTACGCGCTGGCCGGGCGCGACGCGGCCCGCCTGCGCCAGAGCGATGCCGACGATGATTTCTCCTTCGCCATCCCGCAGATGGGCCGCTTCCGCGCCAATGTGCTGCACCAGCGCGGCACGCTGGCGGCCGTGCTGCGCGTGATCCGCTTCGGCCTGCCCGATCCGGCCGCCCTCGGCATCCCGCCGCAGGTGCTGGACATTGCGCGCGCACGCAAGGGCCTTGTGCTTGTCACCGGCCCGGCGGGCAACGGCAAATCGACGACGCTGGCCTGCCTGATCGACAGGATCAACCGCGAGCGTGAAGCCCACATCATCACAATGGAGGACCCCATCGAATACATACACCGGCACGACCGCAGCATCGTCACCCAGCGGGAGATCGGCAGCGATTCGCCCAGCTATGTCAGCGCCCTGCGCAGCGCCCTGCGTGAAAGCCCGGACGTGATCCTGCTGGGCGAGATGCGCGACCTTGAGACCACCGAAGTCGCAATGACCGCCGCCGAGACCGGGCAGCTGCTGTTCTCCACGCTGCACACCACCGGCGCGGCCAACACGATCGACCGCATTGTTGATGTGTTTCCGGCCGGCCAGCAGGCCCAGGTGCGCATCCAGCTTTCCATGGTGCTGCAGGCTGTCGTCAGCCAGCAGCTCGTGCCCACGGTGGACGGCGGCCAGACCGCCGTGTTCGAGGTGATGAAATCGAACACAGCCATCCGCAACCTGATCCGCGAAGCCAAGACCCACCAGCTTGACGCCGCCATCCAGGCGGGCGTGGCCGAAGGCATGTGCACGATGGACGACAGCCTGTGCCGCCTGTATGCGGCCGGGCGCATCAGCCAGGATACCGCCCTGACCTACTGCCTGCGCTACGACTCGACCCGCCGCAAGCTCGAAGCGCTGGCACGGCTGTAAAAGCGTGCAGAAAGGGGGAAACTTCCGTGTCGGAACTACTGCAAAAAGCCGCCCAAAACATCGCGCGCATCGCGCGCACGCTGGCCCGCTGGCTGCTCATGGCGGCCGTGATCGGCGGGCTGTGCGGGGCGGTGGGCACCGCTTTCCATCTCGCGGTCGATAAAGCCACCGAGCTGCGCGGCACGCACACATGGTTCCTCTACCTGCTGCCGCTTGCGGGCCTTGCCATCGTCGCGCTGTATAAACTCACCGGAACCGAGGGCATGAACACCGACGACGTCATCGACGCCGTGCAGGACGGCAAGCCGGTGGCCCTGCTGCTGCTCCCGGCCATCTTCATCGGCACCGTGCTCACGCACCTCACCGGCGGCAGCGCCGGGCGCGAGGGCGCGGCGCTGCAGATGGGCGGCGACATCGGCTGGCAGACCGGCAAACTGCTGCGCCTGAGCGAGCACAGCTGCCGCACGGCCACGCTGTGCGGCATGGCGGCGTTTTTCACGGCGCTGTTCGGCACGCCGCTGGCGGCCACGCTGTTCGCCATGATGGTGGTCAATGTCGGCCTCGTGTTTTACGCCACCTTCCTGCCTGCGCTGGCGTCCTCGCTGGTGGCGTATGCCATCTCGCTCGCGCTGGGCGTGCCGCCCACGCGCTATACCGTTGCCGCGCCGGGGTGGGATCTGTTCACGGCGGCGCGCACGGCCGGGCTGGGGCTGGCCTGCGCGCTGGTCACGTTGCTGTTCTGCGGCGTGATGCACCTGGCCCACCGCCTGCTGGCAAAATACCTGCCCAACCCGTGGCGGCGCGCGCTGGCAGGCGGCGCTGCCGTCATTGCGCTCACACTGCTGTGCGGCTCCATGCGGTACAACGGCGCGGGCGGCGACGTCATTGCGCAGGCGGTCGAACAGGGGCAGGCCCTGCCGCTGGACTTTCTGTTCAAGATCCTCTTCACAGCCCTCACGCTCGGCGCCGGGTACAAGGGCGGCGAGGTCGTGCCCAGCTTCTTTGTCGGCGCAACGTTTGGCTGCGTGGCCGCGCCGCTGCTCGGCCTGCCGGCCGGTTTCGGCGCGGCGCTGGGGCTGGTGGCCGTGTTCTGCGGCGCAACCAACTGCCTGGTGCCGTCCATCGTGCTGGCGGTCGAGCTGTTCGGCGCGCCGGGGCTTTTGTATTACGCCATCGCCTGCGGCATCAGCTATGCCCTGTCCGGCTATACCGGGCTGTACAGCCACCAGACCTTCCTGACCGACAAGCTCATGCCGGAATACCGCGCCGAGATCCACCCCCACCACGCCCGCGCGCCGCAGCCCGGCGCGCCAGGGGAGAGCGGGGAACACCAGGCGCCGTGAGCGCCCGCGTCAAAAAAAGCAAAGGGCTTGCAAAAACTGCTCGCCGCCGCAAAACCGCGGCAAGGTGGCGGACGCAGGGCCGGTAACGCAGCGACCGCCGCTGTGGTAGGCGGCGGCAACGGCAGACTGGCGCTTGCTGCGCTGGACGATTTTTAAGTCAAAATGCGGGCATGGTGGCATGATGGATTGTGACCTCCTTTCTCCCGGCGTCCGGGCAAAGAAAAAGCAGGAAACCGTTCCATGATTTCCTGCTCGGTGGTGCCGCCGGTGGGCGGCTGGTATTCAGTTTTTTGGTGAGACGACCAGACTGATAAATAGGAATTTGTTACTGCATCATCAGTGATAGTTCTATTTCATCTTCGTCCGCTGCTCCAGTCTCTGTAAAGCCTCTGCTCTTATACAAATTTAGTGCCTGGATATTATCCTTGTTACAGGTTAAAGTTACTCGATTTGAAGAGCCAAAAGGTTTATCCTTGATATAATCAAGCACACAATCCAGTGCACTTTTACCATAGCCCCGTCTTTGATTCGATTCGTCAATCATCATATGCCATATATCGTATTCAGGGATATCATAATCGTAAATCACCATAACATAGCCAACCATAATGTCGTCTTCATATATTCCCAAAGGCTGACATTGATCCCTATAAATATAAGCCTGTGCGAGACTGCGAATCGGATGTGAAACAAAGCGTTCTTGTTCTGGTGCGAGTTTCAGATTAAATGCGTCAATAAAGTTTTCTTCTGTAATTTTTCTAAGCTGAATCTTAAATTCCTCCATAAATTATCCTGACTTAATTTCCGGGCTTTTTTGAGATAATCAAAGTGTTCCACGTAAAAATATTCATTGTCTTTCTGTCTCAACCTGTTCTTCCTC
>MHCFR05601__coassemble_1243_pt1 | contig 17932 bp, 12 predicted proteins | sample MHCFR05601__metabat2_high_PE_011 | metagenome-assembled genome bin MHCFR05601 | reverse complement strand
CCTCACTTTCGGTAATACTTTTCTCCACCGTCATATTAGCGGGCACTGTATAATCGAAAACCTTAGATGCGGTGTAGCTGCCATCACTTTCTCTATGAAAATCAGCTTTCGTAAAGTTCACCGGATTCTCATCATTTGCAATAGAGAATGTTACTGTGTAACTGTCAAGGTCATTCCACGCTTCGTAGGTGAGCCCCGAAATCGTCTTCTCGACCCTCAAGCGGCCCGTTCCCGGGTTCGGGTCTGGCAGTTCCTGGCTAAACCACACATCATCAAGAAGGTTGCCAATCGTGCGCCATCTTTCGTTACCCGGTTGTATAGTTTCATCGTAAGCCGTCTGGCCTGCAACGAAGAAGAATCGTGTTAAATATTGTCCTTCAACCGGCGTATACGTTCCTTCTTCGCCATCCCAGTGCTGACCCGTTGTTTTTTCCAGCAGGAAATAGCCTTGTTCCTCATACGCAGAACGATTTTTTTCGATTTCCCCAATCAGATTTTCCAACTGATTCTGAGTTGTTATTCTCTGCACTTTCTCAGTTGGCGCGATAAGAAGATACATCGTATCCTCGCCTTTACGGCCCCGGTGCGAGAATTTCCAGTTTAATTCTACTTCCGGCTGCGTCAAAACATCTTGATACAATGCGCCTGCCGCATTGGCGTTCAGCTCTGCAAATTGCGTTCCATCTACAGCTTCACCACAATTGAAATCCGACCTGGCCGTTGTATCATGTGAATTTCCCCATTGATCTTCGTAACTAACACTGCCGAGCTCAATCTGATTATCATCGCCGGTGGTTTTCCACACCAAGCCTACAGTTTCATTCGGATACTGATAGTTACTTTGCGTATACCGAAGATCGTCGATGTCAGGGTTTTCAAAGCTGCCATTCTGTAGTGAATCATAATAATCAACTTTGAACGGGTTGGAAGTAGCTACTACTTCACCATCTGCATTAACTGCCGTAACATAATACCAGCACTGCGCGCCACCATCGAGAACAACGTTCAAAGATGTGCCATCCTGGCTGATATTCCATTCATCGCCAGTGATTTGCAGCCGCTCCACTTGAACAAATGTGTCGGCTTCGCCAGTTTCACTCTTATACCAGACATAGCTAACTTCGCTATCATCGTTATATTTCGCAACAATGCTCCCGCTTTGGGCGATTTCGTCATCAATCACCAAGTTGCCGGTCTGTTCTACTTGCGTGATGGGGCGATAGACTAAATATATACCTGTATCACTATTCCATACGTCACCATTACTATTATTATTAGGCCGACTTGCATTTATTGAGTAGCGCCAACCATTTGAATTATTATTTCCGTCCGTTTTATACCGGACCCAGTACACATTTTGCTTATAACTGCCGTTACGATTGATATATGCGTTTACAAATTCGTAGTTTTCAGTAAATTCGCCATATGTATCAGCGAGAGCCTCGATAGAAACCCAAATATTTGCCTGATATTTTCCGTCATCGCTATTATTGAAGTTGGAAGGCTTAAACTGGGCAGAACTTTCAAGCTGACCACTTCCAAACAGAGGTTTCGCATCTTCATCAACAAAATAAATCGTTCGATTTACATTGCTATAAGTTATAGTAATGTAGGAGAAGCTCTCCACCTCAAACTCCGCCACGACGGCCGGGTCGGTGAGGGCCTGCTCGGCCTCGGCGGCGGCCTGTTCGTCGGCGGGGGTGGCGGCGGTTTCGGGGGCGGGCAGGTCCGCGATGCGGGCGACCTCGGCCGGGGCCTCGGCCGCTTCGGCGGCGGCGTCACTGAGGGCGACCACGCCGGGCACTTCGGCATCGTCCGTGACCGCATTGGCGACGGTCTCGACCGTGACGGCGGCTTCGCCGTTTTCATCGGTCACAGGCTCGCCCGCGGCGTCCTTCTCTTCGGCCAGGTGGTGCACGGCCAGCGTGGCGGGGTCGTAGCCTTCGGGCAGGACGTTTTCAGACAGCTCAAGCCGGACCGACACGGGCAGGGCCGGTTCGATCTCCTGTTCGGGGTCTTCGGCGTTGGCGTCGGTGAAATAAACATCCAGCGCCAGCATGCCGTCAAACGCAGCGCCGGTCTGCTCGGCAACCTGGGCGGCGGCTTTGTCCAGCTCCGCCTGCTCCTCCTCGGTTTCGCCGGTGATCAGCTGCGCGTGCAGGGTGGGGGCCACGTTTTCCGCAAAAGCGCCTTCGGGCACATCCACATGCACGTTGATCTGCTGGTCTTCCGCCGTCTGCACCGGGGCGACATAGGCCACGGCAGGCACGGCGGTCGCCTCCGGCGCGTCAGAAGGTTCCGGCGTGGCGGTGGCCGCGGGGGCCTCGGTCGGCGCGGGCGTGGCGGCGGGCTCCGCGGTAGCGTCCGGCGTGGCCGTGGCGGCCGGGGCTTCGGGGGCCTCGGTCGGCGCGGGCGTGGCGTCCGGTTCCACGGTGGCGTCCGGCGCAGCGGACGGTTCCGGCGTCGCTTCGGGCGCCGCGGTGGCGTCCGGGCTGGGCGCCGGGGCCTGCGTGGGCTCTTCCGAAGGCGTCGGTTCGACCGTCTGCGGCTCAACCGTCTGCGCCTCTACGCCAGCGGACGGCGCGGGGGTCGGCTCGGTTTCCTCCGCCGCCCACACGTTACCGGCCAGGGTGCAGGCCATGCACAGCGCCAGCAATGCGCTGAGAACACGTTTTTTCATGGTTCGTTCAACTCCTCTTTGTATCGGTCATGCGTCTGCGGCGGCTTGCGCCTGTTGCCCGGTATCTAAAGCCGCGCTGGCTGTGCCGCGCCGGATGGCGGCGGCTGTCGCGCGGGGTTCGGCAACGGCTGGCCGTGCGCGGTGGGTTTCATATAACTTTTGCAGGCAGCGCGGGGCCGCTTTTTCCACCGGGACGCCTGCATCCCGGGCGACGCGCTGCAGCGACGTGCGGATGATTGCACGGGAGGCGGGGTTCCCGGCGCGCGAGGCGAACACGGGGCCCGCCGTGATGCCGTTCTGCCGTGTGTATTGCAGCAGGTCTTTGCGCAGCTCCTGCGGCAGGCGGACCCGGCCGCCGCCCTGTTCCGGCGGGCGCTTGAGCACCCCCGCTGCGACGGCTTCGACCGTGAGCAGCTCCAGGTCGTTCACGCGCAGGCCCGCTTCCGCAAAAGTGCGGATGAGCAGCTCTTCCCGCCAGCGGCCCTGCATGCGGGCGGTGTCCAACAGGCGGGTGTATTCCGGCCAGGTGATTTTTTCGGACTTGACTTCGCCGTGCGGCACCTGCTGGCACAGGTCCGGGCGGTGGCAGAAGTGCAGGTAACGGTTGGCGGTCATAATGCGGGCCGCGATGGAGCGCGGCGCGTAGCCCAGCGCGCGCATGTCGGTTTGCCATGCGGCCAGGGTGGCCGGGCCGATGCGCCCCTGCGGGCCGAGGTACCGTTGCAGCTGGACAAGGTCGGACTGGTACCTTTTTAAAGTACTTTCGCCAAGGCCCGCCGCTTTGAGCGACTGCAAAAAGCTGTCCAGCTCTGCCGGGGTAAGCGTTTGGCATGTTTCCCTGCTGCCTGCGGGCATGGGCGTTCCTCCTTTTGTCAGTGTTTGGGGTTGTTTATGGTTGCGCGTATGGGCGGGGTCAGGCGGTGCGGGGCGCGCCGCCGGGCGGCGGCCAGCCGATGGCCGATTGCTCCATTTCGAGCATCTGGTCATACATCTGGTTCTTGAGCACGGCCAGACGTGCGTCCAGCTGGCGCTGCGTTGCTTTATAAAGGTTGCGAAAGCTGCGCGGGTTGCCTTTTTCTTCGGCCACGCCGGCCTGCCGGCAAAGCCCGCGCATGCTGTTGAAAACCGCGATGCGGCTGAGCGGGCGGTTGTTGCGGGTGATGAAAACCGGGCCGCTGTATATGCCGTTCTGGGCCATGTATTCCTGCAGTTCCCGCTGCAGCGACGGCGGGCAGCGGAAGGCGATGGGCGCGCCGTGGCAATCCAGCGTGGCGTGCCCGCGCGCGATGGCCTCCGCCGTGACCTGGTCAAGGCACTGCACGGGCAGGTCGGTGGTGGCGAACAGCTTGACGAGCAGGTAGGCGCGCTGCTTGCCCAGGCGCCGGGCAACGTCCAGCAGCTTGAGGTATTCGGCGCGCGTGAGGGCGGGCGGGGCGGGTTCGGGTTCTTTTTCCGGCTTCAGGTTGCCGGTGACAAGGTCGAACCGCCCGCACCAGCGGAAGTAGTTGTTGGCCGCCGCAATATGTACGTTGATGCACCTGCGGCTGTAGGTAAGCCCCAGGTGCGTGTGCCAGGCTGCCAGGACGGCGGCGTCCACCCCGCCCTGCTGCCGCGTGAACGCCAGCAGGTCCTGCAGGCAGTTTGTGTAGTAGCGGCGGGTGTCGGGGTTCCAGGCGGCGCATTTTTCGCTGGCGAGGAAGTTTGAGACGGGGTAGCCGGTCAAAATTTCATCTTTCATGCGTGCGGCTGCCCCCTTCCCCCGGTATGGCGTTGGCGGGTTGATAACGGAAGTACCGTTCTGTTCCCCTTCTTAACTCAAATCAATTCTCAAAAGGGAACAGGTGACGTATTTTCGCGGTTTTTCCGTGTCGGAAAGTAAAAATGGCATGAAAAAGCTGCCGGGCAAGGCATTTATCTGTCTGCCTGGCTGGTTTTCCATGCCGTTTTTTAGCATTTAGCACAAATATGCATACGCTATCTTGTATTTTCGAGAAGCGCGTGCTACAATAGCTACATGTTTGGGGGCCCAGCGCCAAAATCCGAACGGGTTTGCACGCGCCGCCCCCAAGCGGAACCGATATGTATGGAACAGAACGGTACTTTCGTCAAATTCACAACAGAAGGTGCATCTGATTGAGCAGGCGTTCGTGTTCCGCGCCGGATTCCATGATATAAATGCGCGTTGTCTCGATGCTGGAGTGACCGAGCAGGTCCGCCAGCTTCGAGATATTTTTTTCCACATTATAAAAGGTACGCGCGAACAGGTGCCGCAGGTTGTGCGGGAAGACCTTTTTCCGCGCGACGTTGGCGCGGGCGCACAGCGCTTTGAGCAGCTTCCACACCGTGACGCGGCACAGCGGCTTGCCCTGGCGGGAGAGAAACACCGGGCCGGTGTGGATGCGGCGCTTCTGGCACCATTTTTGCAGGCGGCGGCAGAGTTCGGCGGGCAGCAGGATCTCCCGGCATTTGCCCTTGCACCGGATGCTGGCCCTGCGGCGGCGGACGGCCTCCGCCGTGATGAACTGCAGCTCCGACACGCGGATGCCGGTGGAGCAGATGGTTTCGAGCAGCAGCTGGCTGCGCTTGTTGCCTGCGGCGCGCGCGGCGTTCAGCAGGCGGAAATACTCGGCGCGGGTGAGCTCGCGGTCGGCGTCGCAGTAAACGCGGCGCTGCTTTTTGAGCGGCCGGGCCTTGCCCAGCGGGTTGCCGGTGCTCTCCTGATAATCGTTGACGGCGGCCAGCATGGCGTTGACGGTGGCGGGGGTGTAGCCTTGGGCGCTTAGGGCGTCGCGCCAGGCGGCGACGGTTTCGCGGGCGGGGGTCTCCCCCGCCCCGGTGTCGGCAAAAAAGCGGGCCAGGGCGTGGGTGTATTTCTGGATGGTGGCGGGGCTGTACTCCCGGTGGGTCAGCCATGCGCGGTACTGCGCCAGGATTGTTTCGCGTTTCATGGGGTGCCTCCTTTGTGGGGTTAGGGTTGTACCTTTTATTATGCCGCAAAACGCGGCGCATATCTGTACCCGCAACGGCGCCTGTGGTAATAAAAAAGCCCGCGCGCAGCGCGCCGGGGGTGGCGCGCCGCGGCAAAGCGTGGTATAGTAGTGACTGTATACCTTATAAAAACCGGAGGGACACGATATGCCAGACTATGTACCGGCAGCATCCTTTATTTTTGAATGTATCAGCGCGCTGATCGCGTTCGGTCTGCCTGTGGGGCTGGGCGTGTGGATTTGCCGCAGCCACAAGGGCGCGGGCCACGCGATCCTCATCGGCGCGTTCTGCTTTATCGTCAGCGTCAGCGTGCTGGAGCAGATCCTGCATGCGCTGGTGCTCAGCCTGTGCCCGGGCCTGACCCAGAACGCGGCGGCTTTCACGCTGTACGGCTGCCTGGCCGCCGGTGTGTTTGAGGAGACCGCCCGCCTGCTGGGCCTGCGCAGCCTGTGCAAAAAGGACCCGGCCGCCGCCACCGGCTTTGCCTACGGCGTCGGCCACGGCGGGGCCGAGGCGGTGCTGCTTGTGGGCATGGGGCTCGTCAGCAACCTGATGGTCATGTATATGCTCAACAGCGGGCAGGGGGCGTCTTTGGTGGAAAACTTTACGGGCGAGGAGCTCGCCCTGGCGCAGCAGCAGCTGACCACCCTGGCCCAGACCCCGCCGCTGACCTTCCTGGCTGCCGGGATCGAGCGCGCGTACAGCCTCGCTTTCCATATCGCGATGTCGGTGCTGGTGTGGATGACCGTCGTCAAGCGGCTGCCGATGTGGGGCTATGCGGCGGCCATCGGGATGCACGCGCTGGTCAATGTGCCCGCCATGCTCTACCAGACCGGCGTGCTGGGCAACATCTGGCTGGCCGAAGCGCTCGGTGTGGCGCTGTGCGCCGCGGCCGTGACCTGCGTGTGGCAGCTGTACCGCCGCACGGCGCAGTGAGCCCGGGGCGGGAGCCATGGCGTTCACTTCACTGGCGTATGCGGTGTTTTTGCCGCTGGCGCTGCTTGCATACTTTGCCGTGCCTGCGCGCGGGCGCTGGGCCGTGCTGCTTGCGTTCAGCTACGGCTTTTATATGAGCTGGCACCCGCAGCTCATCCTGCTCTTGTGGCTGGATACCATCGCCGCCTGGGCGGGCGGTCTGGCGCTGGGGCGCGCCCGCACGCGCGCCGGGCGGGGCGCGGCGCTGGCGCTGGGCGCGCTGCCCTGCCTGGGGGCGCTGTTCTTTTTCAAGTACTTTGCCTTTGCGGCCGAAACGCTGGCCGCCCTGCTGCGCCCGTTCGGCGTCAGCGTTCCGCAGCCCGCCTTTTCGCTCGTGCTGCCGCTGGGCATCAGCTTTTACACGTTCCAGGCGCTCGGCTATCTGTTCGATGTCTGGCGCGCTAAGGCCCCGCCGGAGCGCCACCTGGGGTATTTTGCGCTGTTCCTCGGCTTTTTCCCGCAGCTGGTCTCGGGGCCCATCGGCCGGGCGGGGGCGCTGCTGCCGCAGCTGCGCGCGCCGCACCGGCCGGACCCCGCCCGCTTCACGGCCGGGCTGCAGCGCATCTGCACCGGTCTTTTCAAAAAGGTCGTCATTGCCGATTTTCTCGCCGTCTATGCCGACAACGTCTTTGACGCGCTGACCAACCAGGGCGGCCTGACGCTGATTTTGGCCGCCGTATTGTTCAGCTTGCAGTTGTACTGTGATTTTGCGGGCTATTCGGACATTGCCATCGGCAGCGCGCGGCTGTTCGGCATCACGCTGGCCGAAAACTTCCAGAGCCCCTATATGGCCCGCAGCGTCAAGGAGTTCTGGCGGCGCTGGCATATCAGCCTCAGCCGCTGGTTCAGCGACTATGTCTACATTCCGCTGGGGGGCAGCCGCTGCCGCCGCGGGCGGCACCTGTGCAACCTGCTCGTCACCTTTCTGTGCAGCGGGCTGTGGCACGGGGCCAGCTGGACGTTTGTTTTGTGGGGGCTGTACCACGGGCTGTGGCTGTGCGCCGAAACGTTCTACCTGCCGCGGTTGGACGCCTGGCAGGCGCGCCTGCCGCGCCCGGCCGCGCGGGCGCTGACCGTGGCGCGCACGCTGGGCACCGGGGCGGTCGTCTGCTTTGGCTGGGTGCTGTTCCGTGTCAATTCGCTGGCAGACTTCGGCTATATCCTTCAAAACCTGGGCCGCGGGCTCAACCCGCTGCGGCTGCCCGCCTACGCGGCGGCCGCCGGGATGGCCCCCTGGGCGCTGGCGCTGGCCGCCGGGCTGGCGGCGCTGCTGCTCTGGGCAGACTGGCGCGCCGTCTACCGCCGCGACCTGCTGCAGGCGCTGAACACCGCCCGCCGCCCGCTGCGCCTGACCGTCTACTATCTGCTTTCGCTCGCCGTGCTGGCGGCGGCCTGCGCCCGCCCGTTCGGCGCCCAGGCCGACTTTATCTATTTCCAGTTTTAAGCTATGAACACTGTTTTTTCCGCCCCGCTGCGCCGTTGGCTGCTGCGCCTGGCCGCTTTTTTGCTGGCGCTGTGCGTGCCGTTTTTGCTGCTGCTCGGCTGCATCGGCTTTGTGCCCGAGACCAGCCAGCAGAGCCTTTTGTATACGCTGCACTATAAGCTCGATCTGCTGCGCGACACCCCCGGCGACCGCATCCTGATTGCGGGCGGCTCCGCCAGCGAGTACGGCGTCGTGTGCGAAACGGTCGAGCAGGCCACTGGCCGCCCCACGCTCTGCGCCGGGGTCACGGCCTATCTCGGCGTCGGGATGTACCTGAACATGCTGGACCGCTACGCCCGCGAGGGCGACACGGTCATCCTCATGCTGGAGCACCTGATGCTGCGCGGCACCGGCGTCGACTATATGGTGCTGTGGCAGGCCTGCGGCACCGACCCGGACGCCTGGGCCTGCGTGCCGCCGCAGTTCTGGCCGGGCGCGGCCGCCAGCGCCGGGCGGTATCTGGCCCAGCGCATCCCGCCCGGGTGGAACCCGCTGCACGGCGGCCTGCGCTGGACCGGCTACGATTACCCGCCCGGCCAGACGCCGCACAGTGACGACTTTGGCCCGCGCGGCGATGTGACGCTCCCGCGTGAAAACATCCTGGAACACGGCTACAACACGCAGGACCCTGTCACGCTGGGGGCCTGGGCTGTCAATGCGGACATTGCGCGCAGCATCCGCCGCTTTGCCCGGCGCATGGAGGAGCGCGGCGTACAGGTGCTGTTCAGCCACGCGCCGCTCAACGCGCTCTGCGTGCAGAGCAGTGAAGAAGACAACCTTGCCTACGCCGCCGCGGCCGAACAGGCGCTTGGCCTGCCGGTGCTGGTCGGCTATCCGGACGCCGTCATGGACGCCGAATGGTTCTATGACAGCAACAACCACCTGAACACCGCCGGCGCGCAGCGCTACACGGCCGCCCTGCTGGAAAAGCTGCTGCCGCTGCTGAACGCCGGATAAAACAGCGCCCCCGCGCCATGGCCGCAACGGCCGCTGCGCGGGGACACTGTTTCACAAAAAACGGCGTTAACTTTTGTAAACTCCTGCCATGGTCAGCCCGGTGAAAACATGGTAAACTATAAAAAGGTAAAAAAGCGCGGTTTTGGCAATGGGGCCGCCAGTTTTCAGGAGGAGTACTATGGCAAAAAATGCGATCGTTGGACAGTCCGGCGGCCCGACCGCCGTCATCAACTCAAGCCTTGCGGGCGTCTATGAGAGCTGCAAACGCCGCGGCGCGCCCAAAGTTTACGGCATGATGCACGGCGTGGCCGGCCTGCTGGAACGCCGCACCTGCCTGCTGGATGACAAGCTGACCTGCGCGATGGACATTGAGCTGCTCAAGCGCACGCCGTCGAGCTATCTCGGCTCCTGCCGCTACAAGCTGCCCGACTGGCACAGCGACGAGGGCGAGGCCGTCTACAAAAAGCTGTTCGAGATCCTCAAGGAGCTGGATATCGGCTACTTCTTCTACATCGGCGGCAACGACAGCATGGACACCATCGGCAAACTGGCCGAGTACGGCGCCTATGCCGGCAGCGACATCCGCTTTATGGGCGTGCCCAAAACGATCGACAACGACCTGATGGTCACAGACCATACCCCCGGCTACGGCAGCGCGGCCAAGTACATCGGCGTCGTCATGAAAGAGCTCATCCGCGACGCTACGGTCTACGGCACCAACTATGTCACCATCGTCGAGATCATGGGCCGCAACGCCGGCTGGCTGACTGCGGCCGCCGCCCTGGCCCGCGCCGAGGACTGCGAGGGCGTGGACATGATCTGCCTGCCCGAGATCCCGTTCAACGTGGACCGCTTTGTGGAAAAGGTCGCCCGCATGCAGGCGAAAAAGCCCAGCGTCGTCATCGCCGTGTCAGAGGGCGTCAAGCTCGAGGACGGCCGTTATGTCTGCGAATTGTCCGACGACGTCCATTCGGTCGACGCCTTCGGCCACCGCTCGCTGACCGGCACCGCGCGTTTCCTGGCCAACACGGTCGGCCGCCGCCTGAACACCAAGACCCGCTGCATCGAGCTGGCCACGCTGCAGCGCTGCGCCGGGCATGTCACCAGCCGCACCGACATCACCGAGGCGTACCAGGTCGGCGGCGCGGCGGTCAAGGCTGCGTTCGAGGGCCACACCGGCGAGATGGTCGCCATCAAGCGCGTGTCCAACGCGCCGTACCAGAGCACGACCGAGCTGCACCCGATCAGCGAGGTCGCCAACCTCGAAAAGAAGGTCCCGCTTGAGTGGATCAACGCCGACCACACCGACATGCTGCCGGAGTTCATCGCCTACGCGATGCCGCTGATCCAGGCCGAGCTGACGCCCATCTATGTCGAGGGCCTGCCGCACCACATCTACCTGCCGGAATAAAACAAAGACATAAAAAGCGTCCCTGCCTGTGGTCATACAGGCAGGGACGCTTTATTTGTAGCATCGCGGCGGCGCGCCGAGCCAAAAAAATCACGCCCACACGGCCCAGAAGGCCAGCAGCAGGGCCAGGAAGACGACGTTGGCAACCGTAAACAACAGGAAATACTCGCCTTTGCGCTGCGGGGTTTCGCGCGCGATCTGCCGGTAGGAGATCAGGCTCGCCATGGAGGCGATCAGCGTGCCGAGGCCGCCGAGGTTGGTGCCGACGATGAGGGCCTGCACATTGCCCGTAAAGCCGGACAGCAGCAGCGCGGCGGGCACATTGCTGATGACCTGAGACGCCAGCACCGCCACCGGAACCTCCCGCCCGGCCAGCAGCGCCTGCAGCCAGGCCGAGAACGCAGGCACCCGCCCCAGGTTGCCGATAAAGACAAAAAACGCCGCAAACGTCAAAAGCAGCGAGTAATCCACCAGCCGCAGCGCCGGGCGGTCGGCCAGCAGCACAGCCGCCAGCACCGCCGCGAAAGCGGCCGGGTAGGGCAGCACGCGCGCCACCGCCAGCAGGCACAGGACGAACAGCGCGGCGTACATCCACAGCAGCCGCGTATTGGCGGCGGGGAGCACGGGGGCCGCCGGGGCAGCGGGTGCATTTTCACCGGCGGCGGGCGCAGGCCCGGTGCGGCGGCACAGCGCCACGGTCCACACGGCCAGCAACAGCAGCGAAACGGCCGTGTACGGCAGCATCAGCGCAAGAAAGCCCGGCAGGCCCAGCCCGCTCAGCCCGTAGAGATAGAGGTTCTGCGGGTTGCCCACCGGCGTGAGCATGCTGCCCAGGTTGGCGGCCACCGTCTGCATGCACACGATGGGCAGCGTCAGCCGCGCGGCCGTTTGCGCCCCCAGCCCGCGGAGCACCGAGAAGGTGAACGGCACAAAGGTCAGCAGCGCCACATCGTTCGTGATGAACATGCTGCCGAAAAAGCACAGCCCCACCAGCAGCCCCACCAGCGGCAGCAGCCCCTGCGTGCGCGCCAGCAGCGCGCGGCCCAGGCGGTCGAACACGCCCTGCCGCCGCAGCCCGGCCATGACCGTCATCAGCGCGAACAGCGTGGCCAGCGTGCGCAGGTCCAGGTACGCAAGGTACCCGGCGTCCGGCGGCACCGCAAACGCCGAAGCCACCGCCAGCACCGCCGCCACAGACAGAACGGTCTCCTGTTGGATAAAACGTTTCAATTTCATCGCGATCCCTCTTTTGGATTTTTAGGACACACCTTATTACTATACACGCGGGCGGGGCGCTGTCAAGGGCCCGGCGTCAGGCTTTTTGCAGCGTGACCGTCCCGGTCGCAACGGCGCGGCAGAAAGCGGCGTCGTGCTCGACAAACAGCAGCGTGGGGCGGTATTGCAGGATCAGCTCTTCCACCTGCATGCGGGCGTACAGGTCGATGTAGTTCAGCGGTTCATCCCAGATATACAGGTGCGCGCTCTGGCACAGGCTGCGGGCCAGCGCCAGCTTTTTGCGCTGGCCCTCGCTCCAGCTTTCGACCGGCTTTTCAAACTGCACGCGCTCCAGCCCGAATTTGCGCAGGATGGTCAGCAGCCGGGTCAACTCGACGCCGCAGGCCTCGGCATAGTCGGCCGTCAGCCCGCGCAGCGCGGTCGTCGATTGCTCCACCACGCTCAAAACCAGACCGGAAGCCCGCTCCAGCATACCGCTGTGGGGGATCTCCTGCCCGGCGGCCAGCTTCAGCACGCTGCTCTTGCCGCTGCCGTTGGCGCCGCACAGCGCCAGCCGCTCGCCGCGGTCCAGCGCAAAGCGCACCGGCGCACACACCGGCGCAGCGCCGTATTGGATGCACAGGCCGTCGGCCGTCAGCAGGCGCTTTTTGGGGTGGTCGAGCGGCTGCAATTTCAGCGGCTCCGCCGTTTCGCGGTCCTTGAACAGCGCGGCTTTGTCCGCAATGGCCTGCTCGCGCCGCGCTTCGATCACCTTGGCGCGTTTCATCATCTTGGCGGATTTATGCCCGACATAGCCGCGGTCGGCCGGTTTGGACCCGGTGCGGGCGGTGTCAAACTTGGATTTTTCCACCTTGTCCGACCAGCGCGCCGTGCGCCCGGCCGCCGCCTGCAGGCGTCCGATCTCGCGGCCAAGCCGCTCGTTCTCGGCGGCCTCGCGCGCATCGCGGTCCTGCACCTCCTGCCACCAGGTGGAAAAGTTGCCCTGCCGCACGCTCAGCCCGCTGCGCTCAATAGCCAGCATGTGGTCGCAGCAGGCGTCCAGCAGCGCGCGGTCGTGCGAGACGAGCAGGAAGCCCTGCGCCTGCCCGCGCAGATACCGCCCCAGCAGCGCGCGCCCGGCGGCGTCGAGGTGGTTGGTCGGTTCGTCGATCAGCGGGTAGCCGCCCGGCTGCAGAAACAGCAAGGCCAGCAGCGCGCGGGTCTGCTCCCCCTGGGACAGGGTGTCGAACCGGCGCGCGAGCGTTTCGGGCCCCAGGCCCAGCAGGCCGAGCTCGCGGGCGATGCGCCAGTCCTCGGCCCCGCACAGCGCGGCGGCCACCTCGCCCAGCGGGCGCGCGGCGTCTGGCACCGGGCAGGGAAAGCGGCAAAAGTCAACGGCGGCGGTGATCTGGCCTTCGCAGGGCAGTTCCCCCTGCAGCAGCCGCAGCAGCGTGGTCTTGCCGCGGCCGTTGCGCCCGGTCAGGCCCAGCTTCCAGCGCGTGTCAAAGCGGACCGAAGCGTGCTCGAACACGTTATCGTAGCTGCCGGGGTAGTGGAATGTGACATCTGTCAATTGGATCATGGACACGGGGCGGCGCCTCCTTTTTTATGCAGCAGCAAAAAACGGACCGCAGGGGAAGGCACACCCCGCGGCCCGCATGCTGCGCCGTTTGAAAACGGCGCACGGCATAAAAAAGAAGCGGCCGAATGCGCGGTGTCACCCCTGCAAAACGGCACAACCAAACAGACGGCGCCCCAAAGCGCCGCTATACCGCGCGGACCCGCGGGGAAACAAAACGGCAAAAGCCTGCCAGGCAGCCTGGCGATGCCCCTGCGGGCGCTCTGTTCCCCCTGTGCGGCGCACGTTTTACGGCTGTGCGTTTTCAGCAAGCGACATTGCGCATCCTTCCACCTCCAACAGTAAGTTTTTTAGGGTGTATCTGATCAATCAAACGTGCCCAAAGCTGAAAAAGGATTCGCTAAAAAGCAGCGGATGCTGATTTTTAGTAGAATGAGGCAATGCTGGGGATTTTTCAGATACATCCTAATTATAGCATGCCCTGCGCCGCCGCGCAAGCTTGCGGGCGCGGCAAAAAAGTGGCCGCCCCTGCTTGACAAACCCGAACGGGCGCGGTATAATATCTCTTGTCCTTATGGATGATTAGCTCAGCTGGTTAGAGCGCTGCGTTCACATCGCAGAGGTCGAGGGTTCGAGTCCCCCATCCTCCACCAAGTTGATTGGCCGATTTTACTGTCGGCCATTTTTTTATTGTTGTATCGTTGAAGAATGACGTTTTGAAGCCTGCTGAACGCAGGCTTTTTCCATTATTGTCACCACCGCTGTCAGGCGGTTTTGGCAGGGATTCCTGCACAAAGCAGGCCGTCAGGCTCCCCTCTTCCGGGAGTTTGGCGGCCTGTTTCGATTTTGGACGAAAAAATTGCCGCAGAAGTATAGAAAACTTTCCAGCAGGATTTTGTTGGTTCTGCCGTTTTTCAGATATGCGTACAAATGGAAGTCAAATACAGGATTGCCCCGGTGTCTGGTATTGCGGATAGCGGCATATTGACAAAAGTTAATCCATATGGTATCCTAATCATACAATAAGGATGCTAGTTTGCTATCTCCTTTGGGCTGATCGAAAGATCCGGGTCCATCGAGGGCGGGGAAGTTCCCCGCCATTTTTTATGCAAAGAAACAGGACGTGACAAGGTGAAAGAGCTCAGCATCTTTATAGACGAATCGGGTGATTTTGGCGAATACGAACAGCATTCGCCCTATTACATTATAACGATGGTGTTTCATGATCAGGCGATTCCAATTTCCGAGGCGGTTGCCAGGCTGGACCGGGAACTCGATTATATAGGGTTGGAACGGCACTGTATTCACACCGGGCCGATTATCCGCAAAGAAGAAAACTATGCCCTCATGACGGTGGAGCAACGGCGAAGGATTTTTAACAAAATGCTTGCCTTCATCCGACAGGTGGATATTCGGTACAAATGTTTCTCGATTGAAAAGAAGCATATTCAAGATGGTGTAGAAGCATCGGGAAAACTGGCAAAACAGATTGCATCCTTTGTTCGTACACATTATGCAGAGTTTCTATCCTATGAGGATGTAAAAATCTATTACGACAACGGACAGGTGGAGGTAAGCAAAATATTATCCTCTGTGTTTAATGCACTCCTGCCCAATGTTGTGTTTCGCAAGGTGATGCCCTCACAATACAAACTTTTCCAAGTAGCGGATCTGCTTTGTACAATGTACCTGATTCAACTTAAAATGGCGGACAATCGCCTGTCAAAATCTGAGCTCACATTTTTTGGCAATCAACGCGATTTGAAAAAGAACTACCTAAAACCACTTTCCCCAAAAGAGTGGAAGTAACACAAGACAACAGCAGTAAAAACGGCCAACCAACACAAATGGAGAACGCCCTTGCCTCTTGCTGTTGCGGCAGATTTGACGGAACGGAGGTATATCTATGGTGATCCGGCGCATGGAACCCTCCAACGCGGGGGCGGTGGCAAAGCTGATGTCCGCCATCAAGCCCGACTGGTGGGACTTTGAAGGCGCGAACCAGCAGCTGCAGGATGTGGGGCTGCTGGCAAAGCTGGTGGGCTGGTATCTGGAGGAGGGCGGCACGCCCAGGGGATGGCTGCTCTGCGCCGAGTACGCGGGGTACGCCTGCCTGACCATCGAAAACCTTGGCTATGATGAAAACGGCGCCTTTGTAATGGAGCAGCAGCTGGAGCCGCTTTTGCAGCGTGCCGAGCAGTACGCCCGGCAAAAAGGCTTGCGCAATATGCGGTATATCATCGGCTCTACGGGGATGTCCTGCCACGGGCACCCTATCACCGATTTTGCCGAGGAGCTGCGCACGCTTCGCTCACTGGGCCGGGCGCATTTTGACTACTTCCGTTCCATCGGTTTTGTGCCCACCGGTTTTCTCCCCAACTGCTACGGAAAGAACTACCACGGCATTATCATGGTCAAGTCTCTGCTGTGAGCGCTTCGCCATGGTATGCCCGCGGTCTCACAGCCAGAAAATAAGCGCCGCCGCACGGGGCCGGGTCATCCGGCCCCGTGTTTTGTGTTGGCTACTGTATCTGTCCTGCCTGTCCACTGCGGATTTGATGAAGCTCTTTACCTCTAATGGTCTCGGAGCTTCTTATGGCTTTTTATAGAAAGCGCCGTGTCCCGCCCCGCATAGCTGAATCCATTTTTTCATTTATCAACTGTCCGAGAAGCCGGGAAGCGTGGTTTGGTGTGCGTCTGCATAGCTCCACAATGTCCTCGCGGGTGATTTTGCTGTATTTATTCAGATGCGCCAGAATCAGTTCGCGCTCTTGAAGGGGGTCCCAACCGCGCTGGCGGGTATATCCGGCTTTGTTGTTTGTGATGGAATAGACCTTGGAACTGAGCATATACCGCCGGGCGCTGACTTTTGTTGCGCTTGACGATTATCCGTTCGTCTGCCTCAGCATCCACTTTAAAACATTTTTTTCTCGATGCCGTCGTAGTTCATCTCACCGAAAGCTTCGTCCAGGGTCAGCAGGTATTTGGGGTGGTTGTCCCGGATCTGGCGCAACGGGGCCAGTTCCCGTGTTAGCACTTGTTCGTCCAGCGTGGTCTGCGCCACCTGATAATAAACCGGCGCGCCGTCCTGGATGGCGACAAAGTCCACCTCGCCATCGGCGCCGTACTGCCCTACATAGACCTCTGGGTAGCGGCGTTTCAGCTCAAGGTACACAACGTTTTCAAGAATGTGGCCGATGTCGCTGTCTCGGCTGCGCACCAGCAGGCTGCGCAGCGCCACGTCACAAAGGTAATATTTGCTCGTGGAGGCCAGCAGCTTTTTGCCTTTGATGTTGTAGCGGCGGGCCTCGTAAAACAGCAGGCTGTCGGTCAGGCCGCGCAGGTAACGGTCTACCGTTTTGGGGTCGATCTTGCGTCCCTGGGAGGTCATCGCGTTGGCGATCGTAGAGGGGGAGGTCCGGCTGCCGATGTTGTGCATGACAAAGCGGGTGATCGCTTCCAGCATATTGACGTCTGCCACCTTCAACCGCCTGACGATGTCATGGAGCAGAATGGTATTGTAGATGCTGTACATATACTCGCGGGCTTCCTGCTCCCCATAGCCGTATCGAAGAACATACGGGAAGGAACCAACGCGGAGATACCGCTCGAATTTCTCGTTCAACGACAGGCTGTTTTCTTCCAGGCCGGTACAGAACTCGCGGAAGGAAAGCGGCATCATGGACAACTCTACATAACGGCCGGTCAGCAAAGTGGCCAGCTCCCCGGACAGAAAATACCCGTTGGAACCGGTGAGGTAAAGGTCGCAATTCTCCTGCAAAAAAAGGCTGTCCACTGCCTTTTGGTAGTCTGCCACATGCTGGATCTCGTCCAGGAAGATGTAGTTCATCCGGTCGGGCAGCAGACGCTCTTTCACATACCGGTACAGCGCCTTGTAGTCAGTCAGCTCCTCAAAGTCGAGATCCTCAAAATTGATGGTGATGATCTGCTCCGGCGCGATGCCCTGCGCCCGCAGGTGATCTTGATACATGGCGAACAGCGTGGATTTGCCGCAGCGCCGGACACCGGTCACCACCTTGATGATCTGTTGGTCCTTCCATTGGATGAGCCAGTGCAAGTAACCGGGGCGTTTCAGTCGTTTCATGATCCACCTCCCTGTGTTGATACATTGATTGTACTCCGATCGGCACAGAATATCACACAAAAATGGAATGGAATCCATATTTTCTTGAAAAATTAAGAAGTGGCGGATTTTATTCCTGGATTTTTTTGAAAGCTACTTTGCCAACCCGGCGGCGGAGCAGGTCACTCTTTTGTGCGGTTACGCTCTTACAGGTCTTGCGCCTCCCGCAGTATAGCGAACTTACGTCTGAAATACAACAGAAAAAGAGTGGACTTATAAGATACAACTGATAAAATTTAAATTTTGGCACTGCTTGCCAGTTATAACATGAAAGCTTGGGGCATGTTTATTAAGCAAACTGGACTTGTTGAGTGAAAGAAAAGCGCAGCTATGCAGCCATTGTCCCATATGGCGGGAACTGATATAATATACAATAAGAAGTTTGTCGATCGTTCGCGCTGTCTGATCGTCTGCGGGCAATCACCTTTGCGGCGCTGCGGGAAAAGGGGGAACCCATGACCGGTGTCCACGCTGCCGTCTTCAAGGCCATCCATGAGGGC
>MHCFR05601__coassemble_1133_pt1 | contig 20521 bp, 19 predicted proteins | sample MHCFR05601__metabat2_high_PE_011 | metagenome-assembled genome bin MHCFR05601 | reverse complement strand
CCGTTGAATGGTCTAATCCAAGTCTTTATCTTGCTGTGCATTGAATTGATATTGTTGATATGGTAAATCCCTTTCTTGTGCTGACCTCGTTAAATCTGTATCAGTTCAGCGGGAACACCGTCAGCAAACTTCTTATAGGCATTATGGCTATCGGCACAGATTGTCGAATTCGGTTCAATTTTACCCTCATACAGTTTGTCCAACACCTTAATTGTCAATCTGCCATTACAAGCGGGAGCAGTTACAAGAGCACCATTTCTATCCATAGCAACAGATACACAGACTTGCTCGTGGCTGATACCTCTGTATTCTACCTGTTTGCCCCTCTTTCTGGACTTGCCGCTTTTACGAGGGGCTTTCCAATTGGGATTGCCTTTTTTGTGGTTGCCCTTGAAACTCTCTGCAAAGAAAGTCTCGTCCATTTCGACTACACCACTTAATTCGTCAATTCCCATACTCTGTTGGATTGCCTCTAATATCTTATGTCTCATATTGAAAGCGGTCTTCAAACTCACCTCTGCAATTTCTGCTGACTTTCTCAATGAGTATTTCCTATTCATACATTCGGCATATTTCAGCCATTTTCCTGCGGGTATTTTGCTGTTGGCAAAGACTGTCTTGGTAGTAGGGATGAAAGTTCCGCAGTTCTTGCAAGAATATCTTTGATTTCCTCTGCTGTCAAATCCAAACTTCTTGATATGCTTACCACCACAACGAGGGCAGACTAACCCTTCGGCAAATCTCTGCTCAATGATTTGTTCCATAAACTCCTTGAAGTCTATGTTCCTAACCAGTCTTTCTTCTATTTTCTCTTTGACTGCCAGCAGTTCTTTAACTGACAGACTATCTACAATTTTTTGCATTACAGCCATATCCATATCTATCACCTCTTACAGAGTATAGATATAACTGTCTCGTTTTTAGTGTATGTCCCTCTTATTTATGTCCTCTCTCAAAAACAACACACAGGTCTAACATAGCCTTTTGGAAAAAGCGCCTGTACACCGCCCGCGCTCTTTTTGCATTTTGCGCCCCGGCATGGTATGATGAAGGCAGCGCTTTCAGCGCTCGCTCCAGCGCGCCCACCGCGCGAACAGGTCCGGCTCCCGGCCGCGCAGCATGCGGCGCAGCGCCGGGCGTTCGCGCCAGCCCAGCAGCGCCGCCGCGCCCAGCACGCCCAGCGCGCCCTCCGGCCCGAACTGCAAAAGCGCCATCGGCGCGGCCGCCACCGGCACGGCCACGGCCCCCAGCGCCGGGAACCCCGCGGCCAGCGTCAGCGCGCCGCCGCCCAGGCAGGCCAGCGCGCCGGTGAACGGCAGGTACAAAACCAGCCAGGCGCACGCGGCCGCCGCGCCCGTGCGCGGGCAGGGGCGCGCCGCGCCCTGCCCCCACAGCGCGCCCAGCCCGGCGTACAGCATCGCCGTGCGCGCCGGGGCGGGCAGCAGCGCCTGCGCCGCCAGGCAGGCCGCCGCCGCGGCCGCCGCATCGGCCGCCAGGCCCACCGCCTTGCACCGCAGCGGCGCGCGCGCCGCCAGCCAGCCCGCCGCCAGCCCGAGCCCCAGGCACCCCAGGCGCGGCCACCATGCAAAAGTTCCCATCGTAAACGCTCCTTTCCGGCCCCCGGCCGGGGGCCATCCACAGTAAGTATGCGCAGCCCGCCCCGCCGTATGCCCGGCGCGGCGGGGCGCCGAAAAAACGAGGTGCACAATATGGACTTTGAAACGCTCAAACAGGAATGCCTTTCCTGCCGCCGCTGCGGGCTGTGCGAGACCCGCCAGCATGTCGTGTTCGGCCAGGGCGTACCGGACGCCGAGGTCATGTTCGTCGGCGAAGGCCCCGGCGCGCACGAGGACGAGGAGGGCTTGCCCTTCGTCGGCCGCAGCGGCAAGCTGCTGGACAGCTACCTCGAGGCGATCGACCTTGCGCGCGATAAAAACATCTTTATCGCCAACATCGTCAAATGCCGCCCGCCGCAGAACCGCGACCCGCTGCCGGAGGAGAGCGCCGCCTGCATGCCCTGGCTGCGCCAGCAGTTCCAGCTGCTGCGCCCCAAGATCGTCGTCTGCCTCGGGCGTGTCGCCGCGCAGCAGATGATCGCCAAGGGCTTTTCGGTCACCAAGGACCACGGCAAATTCTTTGACAAGCAGGGCACGCTGTTCATGGCCACGCTGCACCCGGCGGCGCTGCTGCGCAACCCCAACAACAAACCGCTGGCTTTCGGCGATTTTGTCGCGCTGCGCGACAAAATCCACGAAGTCTGCACCCACACCTACACCGACCCGGCGTAAAAAACCGTCACCTCCCGGCGGCGGCGCGCATACGATGGCGCAGATACCGCAAAAGGAGGAGGTCCGCGATGCAAAAAACACCGGTGCTCGATTTTTTCCTTGGGGCGCTTGCGCCTTCCGGCTTCCGCGGCTGGTTCCGCGCGGTGGCTGACGAGCCGAACCAGACGCCCTGGCTCATCAAGGCCGGGCCGGGGTGCGGCAAATCGACGCTGATGCGCCGCCTGCTGGCCGCCGCGCCGCCCGCGCCTGCCGGCGGCTGGAACGAGCGCCTGCACTGCTCGAGCGACCCCGGCAGCCTGGACGGCGTACGCCTGCCCGGCGCGCGGGCGCTGTTCCTGGACGCCACCGCGCCCCATACGCTGGACTGCAAATACCCCGGCGCGGCCGAGCGGGTGCTGAGTTTGTACGATACGCTGGACGCAGCCAGCCTTGCCGCCCACCGCGCCGGCATCCTGGCCCTCGGCACGCGCCATGCGGCGCTCATGCAGCAGGCGGCCGCCCACTGGGCGCTGGCCTGCGCGCTGCTGCAGCGCCGCCGGGCCCTGGATGCCGCCGCGCTGGATGCGGACCGCCTGCAGCGCTTTACGGCGCGCCTGGCCGCCCGCACCATGCCGCGCCGCCGCGGCGCGGCCCCGGGGCTGCAGCGCCACCGGCTGCTGTCCGCCCCAACGCCGGGCAAACTGACCATCTTTACGGCCACCGCGCCCGCGCTGGCCCCCGCGGCGCTGTATGCGCTGCACGACCCCTGCGGCGCGGCCGCCGCGCATATGCTCGCCCAGCTGGCCGAACATGCGCGCGAGAACGGCTACGAGGCCATCCTCTGCCATTGCCCGACCGACCAGGGCGGCAAGCTCGACCATCTCTTCATCCCGGAGCGCGGGCTCGGCTTTGTCACGGCCAACCGCTGGCACCCGATGCAGTGCCCGGGCCAGAAGAACATCCACACCGCCCGCTTCCGCCGCCCCGGCGCGCCGGACAGCTGCGCGCCGGCGGCCTGGTACCGCCGCACGGCCGGCGCGCTGGTGCAAAAGACCTGCGACGCGCAAACCGCGGCCAAAGCGGTGCACGACGAGCTCGAACGCTACTACGTCCACGCCACCGACTTCGCCGCCGTCGACGCGCTGCGCGGGCGGGTCGAGCGGGAACTGTTTGCCTGAACCCCGGCGCGCGCCGGCCCCCGCAAAACCGTATACCACCCAAAGGGGATCTGATTCATGCCGCCGACTGCGGACGCCCGCACAACCGAACAGACTCCGCTGGCTGCCGCGCTCTCGGTGCGGCGGCTGGTGGAGTTTTTGCTGCGCACCGGCAGCATCGACAGCCGCTTTACCGGCTTTGACCGCGCCAACGAGGGCGCGCGCCTGCACCGCCGCCTGCAGAAAGAGGCGCTGCGCGCGCATCCCGACTACCGCGCCGAGATCGCGCTCAAAGAAACGCTGACCTGCGCGGGCGTGACCTACACGCTGGAAGGCCGCGCCGACGGCATCTTTACGGCGGACGGCATGACCGTCATCGACGAGATCAAGACGACCGCCGCCCCGCTGGAGCAGATCAGCGAGGACTTTGCCCCCGAACACTGGGGCCAGGGCCAGGTCTATGCGGCCATCTGGGCGCGGCAGAACGCCCTGCCCGCCGTGCGCGTGCAGCTGACCTATTTCCAGGTCGACGAGGAGCAGACCGTCCGCTTTGCGCGCGATTACACGGCCGCCGAACTCGACGCCATCCTCACCGGCCTGCTGGCCGCTTACGCCCCCTGGGCCAAGCGCGCCGCCGCGTGGCAGGAAACCAGCCGTGCGGCGCTGCGGGCGCTGGCCTTCCCGTTTGAAAGCTTCCGTCCCGGCCAGCGCGCCATGATCGCCCAGGTGTACAACACCTGCACGCAGGGGGGCCAGCTCTTGTGCCAGGCTCCCACCGGCATCGGCAAAACGATGAGCGTGCTGTTCCCGGCGCTCAAGGCGCTGGGGGCGGGCGTGGGCGGGCCGGTGTTTTACCTCACGGCCCGCGGCACCACCCGCGCCGCGGCCGAAGACGCCCTGGCCCGCCTGCGCGCGGCGTCGCCCGGCCTGCCGCTGCGCAGCGTGACGCTGACAGCCAAAGACAAGATCTGCCTGTGCGAGACCCGCGAATGTACGCCGGAGGCTTGCCCGTATGCCAACGGCTACTACGCCCGCTGCAAAGACGCGCTGGCCGCCGCACTGGACGATGCCACCGGCGCGCTCGGGGCCGAAGCGCTGCAGCGCTATGCGCGGCAGTATACGGTCTGCCCGTTTGAGCTCGGGCTGGACCTTTCGCTCTGGAGCGACGTCGTCATCGGCGACTACAACTATCTGTTTGACCCCGTCGTGCGGCTGCAGCGCTTTTTTGAGGCGCGCGGGGACTATCTCTTCCTGCTGGACGAAGCGCACAACCTGCCCGACCGCGCGCGGGAGATGCACACGGCCGCGCTGGCAAAGTCGGATTTTCTGGCCGCGCGCAAACGCCTGGGCAAGGGCCGCAGCCGCCTGAAGACGGCGCTGGGCCGGGTCAACGAGCACTTTGTGGCCTGGCGCCGCCGCTGCGAGGAGGCAGCCGGGGAACGTTTCGGCAAAACGGTCTTTTCGCCCCGGAAGGATGAAACGTTCGATACGCTGCTGCGCCGCCTGTGCGATCCGCTCGAGGCCTGGCTTGACGAGCACCGCGAACCGGACGAGACCCACGCCGCGCTGCTGCAGCTCTATTTTGACGTGCGCGCCTGGCTGCGCGTGGCCGATACCTTCGACGAGCGCTTTGTTTTGCAGCTCTCGGCGTTTGGCGGCGAGGTCAAAGCCACCCAGCTCTGCCTGGACCCCAGCGCTTTTTTGAAGGCGGATTTCGCGCTGGGCCGCGCGGCGGTGCTGTTCAGCGCCACGCTCGGCCCGGCCGGGTATTATAAGGATCTGTGCGGCCTGCCCAACGCCAAAGCCGTCGCGCTGCGCAGCCCGTTCGACCCCGTGCGCCTCGCGCTTGTCTGCCCGCGCCGCATCAGCACGCGCTACCGCGACCGTGCCGCCAGCACCGGCGGCGTCGCGGCCTGCCTGGCGGCCATGGTGCGCGCGCGCCCGGGCAACTACCTGGCCTTTTTCCCAAGCTATGCCTACCTGCAGCAGGTTTATGAAGAATTTGTGCGCCAAAACCCCGACCTGCCCGCCTGCTGCCAGCAGGCCGAAATGGACGAGGCGGCCCGCGCGGCCTTCCTTGCGCAGTTCACGCCTGCGCCCGCCGCGCCGCTGCTCGGCTTTGCGGTGCTGGGCGGCGTTTTTGGCGAAGGCGTCGACCTTGCGGGCGACCGGCTCATCGGCGCGGCCATTGTCGGCCCCGGGCTGCCGCAGGTCGGCCCCCGGCAGGAGCAGCTCCGCGATTACTTTGAACAGACCCGCGGCAGCGGCTTTGACTATGCCTACCGTTACCCCGGCATGAACAAGGTGCTGCAGGCGGCCGGGCGGGTCATCCGCACCCCGCGGGACAAGGGCGTTGTGCTGCTCATTGACAGCCGCTTCGCCCTGCCGGACTACCGCCGCCTGATGCCGCCGCACTGGTCCGGCCTCGCCTTTGCCGATACCCCCGCCCAGCTCGCCGCGATGCTGGAAGATTTCTGGAAGGAAGAAAACGATGCCGCCGCAGAAGATTGAATGGCAAGAGACCCTAAACTATGAGGTTTACTGCGCGCTGTGCCGGAGCGTGGGCTGGACCTTGCGCCCGGAACCGCAGACGCGCGCCGCCCTGGCGCAGACGCCGTACTGCGTTACGGCGTGGCAAAACGGCGAACCGGCCGGTATGGCGCGGCTCATAGGCGACGGGCTGTACTGGTTTCTGGTGGATGTGGCGGTTGCCCCGCCCTGCCAGGGGCAGGGCGTCGGCCGCGGCCTTGTCGACCATGCAGTTGCCTTTATCCGCGCCCGGCTCGGGGCGGGGGAGACCGCCAGCCTTGAACTGGTCGCCAACCCCGGCACGGAACCGTTTTATGCGGCGCTCGGCTTTTCCGCCGTTCCCAACGGGACCTGCGGCCACGGGATGCTCCTGTCCATCTCCCAAACATGAAACATATAAAAGCGCCGCCTCGGCTGAGGCGGCGCTTGCCTGTACTATATGGGGAACGATCTACGCGAACGTCTCGTCGTTTTCATGCGTGTTGGGTTTGCCCAGATCGGGCGCGGGCGTGCCGTCCGGCATGGCGGAGCCGAACGAAGGCACAAAGATGAACCGCCGGATCAGGAAGATCACCCCGATCGAGACGACGCTGATCAAGTTGCCCAGCGGGGAGGAATGGTCCAGGATCATCGAGCGCGCAATGGCGTACAGCAGCACCTCCAGCGCGCTGCCCGGGCTGTGCTTGGCCAGCATCTTGACAAACTCGATGCCAATGACCAGGTTGAACGCATGGCCCAGAAACGTCTGGAAAGCGTCGGTGCTCTTGTTGCTCACAAGCGAAAACATCTCGCCCGCGATCGGCACCATGCTGATCAGCAGCGCGATCAGCACCAGCACCGAGAGCACGACCTCCAAAATGCTGGACACGGCGGCCACCTGGTTGCGCAGCATATGGGTCAGGCGGCGCTCCCGGGCATACAGATGCAGGCGGCGGTAAAACGGCAGGCGGTCGTTGGGGGACATGGCGGTCATCCTTTCGTCGCGGCGTTGGGCGGCTTTTCTCCATTATAACAGGAAAAATCCCCCAGGTAAATGCACTGCCGCCCCCCGGCCAAGAAAAAGTTCCGCAAAACCGTTTTGCAGCCAAAACGGCCGCCCCACACCAGGCAGGGCGGCCGTTATGTATTTACATAGATAAAAAGGCGCTGCGGCGCCTGCTGTGCGCACGGCCCGGGCGGCATGGGCGTGCATGACCTGTGCAGGTTCGCCCGGAAAAGCGCGCCTCACGCCATCGCCTGCAGCTGGACCACCGGCCAGCCGAGCAGGTCGGCGGCTGCGGCGTCGTGGGTCACAAGCAGCGTGTCCCGCCCGGCGGCCAGCCGCACGATGGTTTTGGCGGCCTGCGCCACCAGTTCGGCGTCCATGCCGGTGAACGGCTCATCCAGCAAAAGCGTCTGCGCCTGCGGGCACAGCAGCGCCCGCAGCAGCGCCGTGCGCCGCATCTGCCCGCCGCTCAGCTGCGCGGCGGGCAGCGCCAGCTCGGCATCCGCAAAGCCGAGCGCCCGCAGTTCCCGCTCTGCCGTCCGGGGGTCGCCGCCCGGCAGCGTGATGTTCGCCGCCGCCGTCAGCTGCGGGCAGAGGCGGTTCTCCTGGAACACGGCCGCCACCCGCCCTACGCCGGTCACTTCGCCCGCATCGGCGCGCTCAAGGCCCATCAAAATGCGCAGCAGCGTCGTCTTTCCGCAGCCGGAAGGCCCCATCAGCACCAGCGGCCCATCTGCGCACAGCGTAAAACCGCGCAGCACGGCCTTTGGCCCGAACGCCTTGCACAGCCCGGTGATCTGGATGCTCATGCCGTCACCTCCCCGCACAAAGCGCGTTTGACCCGGCGCAGCGCGGCGGCCGCCAGGGCGCTGAGGGCCGCCGAAAGCAGCACGATCACCAGCGTCCAGGCGAACACGTCGGGCGTGGTCAACGTGATCTTGGCGCGGTACAGCGCGTCGCCCACGCTGTGGTCGGGCAGGCCGATGACCTCCGCCGAAACGCCGCTTTTCCAGCACATGCCCATGGCGGCAATGCAGCTTTCACAGAAAGAGGGGAACACCCCCGGCAGCCAGATGTACCGCAGCCGCTTGGCCAGCGGCAGGCGGTAGACGGCGGCCATCTCCAGCAGCTGGCGGTCGGTGTCGGCAATGCCGCCGGCCACCCCGGCGTAGATCACCGGCAGCACATGCGTGAAGCTGACCACGACCGAAAGGTTGGCGCTGCTGACCCACAGCAGCGCCAGAATGACAAAGCTGGCCACCGGCATGGCGCGGATCAGCGCCAGCGGTGGGGCAATCAGCCGCCGTACCCAGGCCCGGCGCGCACCGGCCGCGCCCAGGAAAACGCCGCAGACGGCGGCCAGGCCGAACCCGGCCAGGATGCGCAGCGAACTGAACGCGATGCGCCGCCAGAACGCCGCCGTGGGCAGCTGCGCAGCCAGCGCCTGCAGCGTCTGCCACGGCGTTGCCAAAAACAGCCCGCCGTGGCCAAGGCTCATGGCCAGCGCCTGCCACACCGCCAGCCAGAACAAAAGGACCAGCGCCGTCTGCCAGGGTTTGCTTTTGGTCTCAGCCGGCGCCATAATAGAACGCGTCGTCCGGCATCGCGCCGCCCACGCTGGCGGGGTCGGCGTCGTACAGGACCTGCAGGTAGGTCGAAAGGTCGGTCTTCATCTCGTCGCCGGTCTCAAACACGATGTTGCACGCGGGCAGGGCTTTCTGCGCCAGCGCCGCCTTGGCGACGATGCCGTACTCCTCGCACAGCGCCGCCGTGCCCTCCACGTCGCTGTTGGCCTGCCCGGTGCTTTCGCCATAGGCGGCCAGGAACGCTTCAAACGCTTCGGGGTCCGCCTCAATGGCGTCGCTGCGGGCCACCAGCACGCCGGTCACGAGCTTGCTGCCCGCCACGGCCTCCCATTCGGCGTTCAGGTCCAGCGCTACGCGCAGGCCCTCCACCTGGGACAGCGCGCTCGTCACAAACGGCTGCGGCAGCATCGCGATGCTGCCCGCGCCTGCCTGCAGCTGGGCCAGCGCCTCGGTGGCTTCGCTGTAATACTCGATGGTCACATCGCTGTCGGGGTTGAGACCGTTCTCGGTCAGAAGATAGCGCAGTACATACTCCGGCGTCGTGCCCTTGCCGGTGGTCAGGATGGTCTGCCCGGCCAGGTCGGCCACGCTCTGCACCGTGTCGCCCTGCTCAAGAATGTACAGAACGCCCAGTGTGTTGACGGCGGCCACCTGCACCGCGCCTTCGGTGCGCTGGTACAGCGTCGCGGCCAGGTTGGCCGGGACGGCGGCGGCGTCCAGCTCGCCCTTGACCAGCTGCGGCACGATCTCATCCGCCGCGCCGTACATGCTGAAATCCAGCGTAAAGCCGTAGTCCGCGCCGTCGGCGGCGCTGTCCACCAGATTGATCAGGCCCATCGTGGTCGGGCCCTTCAGCCCGGCCACGCGCAGCGCCCCGGCGGCCGCGGCCGTCTCGGCGGTTTCGGCGGGGGCTTCGGTCGGGGCCGGTTCGCTCTCGGCCGGGGCCTCGGTGGCGGCCGGGGTCTCGCTTTGTGCCGGGGCGGCGCTTTCGGCCGCGCCGCAGCCCGCCAGGGCGGCGGTCATGGCCAGGGCGGTCAGCCCGGCCAGCAAACGCATACGTTTCATACCATTCTCCTCCTGCATGTCCAAGTCAGGGGGTATCTGATCAATCAAAAGTGCTGAAAAATTCGCTAAAAAGTAGCGGATGCAAGGCACGAAACCGCAGGAATACTTGATGTATTCCAAGGTTTCGTAACGCAGCAGACGCTGCTTTTTAGTAGAATGAGACAGCGCTGGGGATTTTTCAGATACGCCCTAAGGCCGCCGTCCGCAAACGGCGGCCAACTTTGATTTGATTTTGCGGGTACACTATACTATAATGAAAAGCAGATGTCGATTGCCTGTGCAACAATTTTGCCCCGGCAACATATCCGTGCCGAAAGGAGCCCGCCATGGACCTGCGCCCTTACTACCCGCTGCTGCGCGAAACTTCGCTGCTGCGCCTGATGCGGGACGATGAGCTCGACCTGCTCATGAGCTGTTTCGCCCCGCGCGTGCGCCGCTACCAGAAAGGCGAGCTGCTGTTGCTGGCCGGGTACGAGACCCGCGAGACCGGCATTCTGCTGGAAGGGCAGATCCTCGCGCTGAAAAACACGCCGGACGGTGCCAGCGTTGCCATCACACAGATGGGGCCGGGCGGCCTGTTTGGCGATGTGCTGTCCGGTTCCAGCCAGCGCAGCCCGGTCAGCATCATGGCGCAGACCGCCTGCCTGGCGCTCTACCTGCCCTATGATAAGATCATCCAGCCCTGCGCCCAGCTGCACGACAGCCACCTCCAGCTGCTCAAAAACCTTGTGCAGACCATCTCGAACAAATATTTTGCGCTCGACCGCCGTGTGGAACTGCTGATCTGCAAAAGCCTGCGCACCCGCATCAGCCTCTGGCTGCTTGAACAGGCCGAACAGGCGGGCAGCGATACCTTCGCCGTGCCGCTGACCCGCGCGGGTCTGGCCGAATACCTCAACTGCGACCGCAGCGCGCTCAGCCGCGAGCTCGGCCGCATGCAGCGCGAAGGGCTGATCGAGACCTTCCGCGGCAGCTTCAAGATCCTCGACAAAGACCGCCTGCGCGCCCAGTGCCAGGCGGCGTGAACCCTGCCTGAAACCAGCCTGAAAAAGGGAGAAACCGCATGAACGACCGCCAGCATCCCGTTTTGTATATCGTCATCCCCTGCTACAACGAGCAGGACGTGCTGCCCATCACGGCGCCGATGTTTTTGAAAAAGATCAGCGACCTTTCCGCCGCCGGCAAAATCAGCCCCGAAAGCCGCGTGTTGTTTGTCAACGACGGCTCCAAAGATAACACCTGGCAGATCATCTGCGGCCTGGCCGCCTCCGACCCGCACTATCTCGGCATCAGCCAGAGCCGCAACCGCGGCCACCAGAACGCCGTGCTGGCCGGGCTGATGGAAGCCAAAGACCGCTGCGACATCACCATCTCCATCGACTGCGACGGCCAGGACGACATCAACGCCATGGACGCGATGGTGGACGCCTACCGCGGCGGCTGCGAGATCGTGTACGGCGTGCGCAGCAAGCGCGATACCGATACCTTCTTTAAGCGCTTCACGGCCGAAGGCTTTTACAAGCTGCTCAACGCCATGGGCGCGGAGGTCGTCTACAACCATGCCGACTACCGCCTGATGAGCGCCCGCGCTTTGCAGGAGTTCGCCAAGTTCAAGGAGGTCAACCTCTACCTGCGCGGCATGGTGCCGCTGGTCGGCTTCAAGAGCACGGCGGTCGCCTACGAGCGGCACGAGCGCATCGCGGGCGAAAGCCACTACCCGCTGTCCAAGATGCTGGGCCTGGCGTTTGACGGCATCACGAGCCTTTCGGTCAAACCGATCCGCTTTATCACCGGCTTCGGCGTGCTGGTGGCGGCCGTCAGCTTCATCGGCGTGCTGTGGGCCATCGTCGAAGCGCTGCTCGGCGCGACGGTGGCGGGTTGGGCCTCCACCACCTGCATCGTCTGCTTTGTGTCCGGCGTGCAGCTCATCTGCCTGGGCGTCATCGGCGAGTATATCGGCAAGATCTACATGGAGACCAAGGCCCGCCCGCGCTATATCATCAGCGACCGCACCTGGGACAAAACCGAAAACGGTGCGGCCGGGGAAGGGGGAGAAGCATGAGCCGCCAGGTCTGGAAGGGCTCGACCCTGCTCAACCCGGAACCGCCGGTGCTGGTCAGCTGCGGCGCTTCCGCGCGCCCCAACCTCATCACGGTGGGGTGGTGCGGCACCATCTGCACCCAGCCCTCAATGCTGTCCATCAGCATCCGGCCGGAGCGCTACAGCTACGGGCTGATTAAAGAGAGCGGCGTTTTTGTCGTCAACCTGCCGACCGAACCGCTGACCCGCGCCGTCGACTGGTGCGGCGTCAAGAGCGGGCGCGAGGTGGATAAGTTCGCCGCCCTCGGCCTGCACGCCGCCCCGGCGGCCAAAGTGGACACGGTGCTTTTGGAGGAAAGTCCCCTCAACCTCGAGTGCCGCGTCAGGCAGGTCATCCCGCTGGGCAGTCACGACCTGTTTCTGGCAGAGGTCGTCGCCGTCGATGTGGACGAACGCCTGCTCGACGAAAACGGCAAGCTGTGCCTGAACCGCGCCCGGCTGATCGTCTACTCTCACGGCGACTACCTGGCCCTCGGCCGCCGCCTCGGCACCTTCGGCTACAGCGTGCGCAAAAAGCGCCGCCCCGCCGCCCGCTGAACCATCCTGATAATAAGAAAAGCGGCCCCACGCAACGGGGCCGCTTTTGCATTTGGCAGGCATTGCCATCCGTTTGCGGGGGGCTTGCGCCGTTGCAGGCAAGGCGGCGGGATGAGGGCGGGGCGCTTGCCGTTCGCTGGTCGTGGCGGCGGATTCCATATCCGCCCGGGGCGAACGGTATATGTCCCTGTTGCTTAAAAAAAGGCGAACGTCCGTCAAAATGCACAAGCAGGCGCGGACAGATATGGAGGAATCGACAAAATTCGACACACGGCCTGCTATTTTGGCTTCTTTTGTTGCATTGCACGCAGCAGCGTGATAAACTAAAGCTCAAGAAAGCGGCTGAAAAGTGCGCAAAGGCGAAAAGAAACAAGAGAAGAAAGCCAAAGGAGTGCTGCTGTATGCTGGAAGCCATCCGCGAACGCCGGGAGCAAAAGGGCTTTACCCTGGTCGAGCTCATTGTTGTGCTGGTCATTCTCGCCATCCTCGCCGCGATGCTGGTCCCCACCATGACCGGCTATATCGACCGCGCCAACCAGGATAAACTGGTCGCCGAAACGCGTATGATCGTCATGGCGGCCCAGACCATCGCTTCGGAGCAGTATGGGGCAGGGGACGCCGGGGAAACGATCAATACGACGCATAGCAGCTCAGATGGTGAGGACAGCATCTATCAGGAGATCAAAGAGCTCGCCGAAACCAAAGAGGATTTTCAAGTGACGATCACTGACAATCAAGTGGACAACGTCACCTATCCGGAAACCGGGGACGTTCAGTGCGTGTACGACGGTGCTACCGGCGAATATACGATCAAAGAGGAGCCCTGACAATGGCGCGGTATGCGCACGAACCTGCCCTATGGTACGCAGGCTCCGGCTTTGATGCCCTGCATTGTCCTGGCTCAAACGAAAAAATACGAACAACGCCGCCCGGCGGGAGAAACTCCTGCCGGGCGGCGTCTTTTTTGGCCGGGCTGCTCATTCCTTTATAAATATAAAAGTAAGATTGCAGAAACAGGCAGTAGGCCGGTATTGCGCGGCGCTGCAAGAAGGCAAAGCTGAAAAACGCTCTGCACACGCATTGTGCAGGCTGCGGCTTTGCGCCTTGGGGCTAGGGCTGTGATCTGTCAGGCGTATGCGCATGGCAAACAAAGTGAAATGATTTCACTTTACAAATTAAACAGATTCAACTATAATCATGCTCATACGCTCGCTGCTTCAAAGGGGAAGCAAAAAGCGGCCCGTTGCCGGAAATGTTCCGGCGCGGGCCGCTTTCCGCGCCCCGGCGGGCAGCACGGGGAGGGACAGGATGTTAACACTGGATAAAATCTACCACGCAGCTTTTGTGCTGCGGGACGTCGCCCGCCGCACCGACCTCATCGCGGCGCAGCGCCTGGGCGAAGGGCTCTACCTGAAAACCGAAAACCTGCAGCTGACCGGCAGCTTCAAGCTGCGCGGCGCGTATTACAAGATCAGCCAGCTCACCGAGGAGGAGCGCGCCCGCGGCGTCATCGCCTGTTCGGCGGGCAACCACGCCCAGGGCGTGGCGCTGGCCGCCACGCGCATGGGCATCCCCAGCGTCGTCTGTATGCCGGACGGCGCGCCGATCATGAAGGTGGAGAGCACCAAGCGCCTCGGCGCGCGGGTCGAGCTGGTCAAGGGTACCTACGACGACGCCCACGACCGCGCCGTCGAGCTGCAGCAGCAGACCGGCATGACCTTCATCCACCCGTATGACGACGACCTCGTCATTGCCGGGCAGGGGACCATCGGCCTCGAGATCCTTGACCAGCTGCCCGACGCCGAAGCCATCGTGGTGCCCATCGGCGGCGGGGGGCTCATCGCCGGGGTGGCGCTGGCGGTCAAGAGCCTACGGCCGGACGTCAAAATCTACGGCGTGCAGGCGGCCGGGGCGGCCAGCATGTACAACGCTTTCCGCGACAAAACCTACGAGACGCTGGATGCGGTCGATACCTTTGCCGACGGCATTGCGGTCAAGACGCCCGGCGAGCAGACGTTCGAGATCATCAAGCAGTATGTCGACGATATCGTCACGGTCAGTGAGGACGAGATCGCCGCAGCCATCCTGGCGCTGATGGAAAACCAGAAGCTCGTGGCCGAAGGCGCGGGCGCGACCCCGGTGGCGGCGGCGCTGTTCGGCAAGCTGCCGGTTGCAGGCAAAAAGACCGTCTGCCTGATCTCGGGCGGCAACATCGACGTCAACATCCTCTCGCGCGTCATCAACCGCGGCCTCATCATGAGCGGGCGCAAGTGCAACCTGACCATTGCGCTGGAGGACAAGCCCGGCCAGCTGACCCGTGTCAGCGAGATCATTTCCGGCTGCGGGGCCAACGTCGTCAGCGTGCAGTATGACCTTGGCGACACCAACATGGCCATCAGCAGCTGCTTTTTGAAGCTCGGCCTCGAGACCCGCGACGCCGCCCAGATCAGCGAGATCCGCCAAAAGCTGCAGGACGAAGGCTTTCAGCTGGTTTAAAAAATAGAGTTCAGAGTGTAAAAATAGAGTTCAGAGTGTAGAGTTAAGAGTTAAGATGTGGTGGACCGCCGCCTGCGGCGGCTCAAAAAATTTAAATCGCGCCGCAGGCGCGTACCATATCTGAACTCTAAACTCTTAACTCTGAACTCTCAAGAATTTTAAACTCCCACGCCGGCGGCGGCGAGTTCGACGAACTGCTTGGCCACGCGGGGGCTGCGGCCGCCCGCGCGCAGGGCGAACGCTTCGCCGCGCAGGAACAGCTGGTCGGAAGGCATCTGCAGCTTGTACTGCTTTGCCAGGTCGAGCAGGATCGCGTCAAACCGCGCTTTGTCCGGCTGCTGGAAGGTCACGGTCAGCCCGAACCGCGCCGAAAGGCTCATCATCTCCTGGCGGGTGTCGCCCTCGTGCAGGTCGTCGCCGGTGCGGTCGCTCATCCGCTCCTTGACCAGGTGGCGGCGGTTGGAGGTCGCATACACCGCCACATTGTGGCTGCGCCCGCCGACGCTGCCCTCCAAAATCGCCTTGAGCGCCGCAAAGTTGTCATCGTTGGCGGCGAAGCTCAAATCGTCGATGAACAGGATGAACTTGAGCGGGTTCTGCGCCAGCTCGTCCATCAGCGCGGGCATCTGGTACAGCTGGTGCTTTTTCACCTCCACCAGCCGCAGGCCGTCGGCCGCGTATTCGTTGGCAATGGCTTTGACCGTGCTGGATTTGCCGGTGCCCGCGTCGCCGTACAAAAGCACGTTGGCGGCCGGTTTCCCGGCCAGCAGCGCCCGCGTGTTTTCAATCACCTTCTGCCGCTCACGCTCGTATCCCGGCAGCTCGCTCAGGCGCTGCGGGTCGGGGTAGCGCACCGGCGTCAGGCGGCCGTCCTCCAGCGTAAAGACATGGTGCCGCGCGAACATGCCGAACCCCTTGTGCCCGACCTGCGCGCAGCGCGCGCGGTAGGCGGCGGCATAGTCCTGCGGAGCGGCTTTCCACGGGCAGGGCAGCACCTGCTGCAAAAGGGTATCGGCCCCCGGCAGCCCGGCCAGCAGCGCGTCCATTGTCAGGCTGCCGGCCTGCTGCAGCAGGGCCAGCTCCCGTGCCAGGCAGGCGTCGGCCACCTCGCCCGCGCCGCCGCTGGCGGCTTTGCGGATGCAGAGGTTATCATCCTGCAGCAAAATGTCCAGCAAAACGGCGGACCAGTCCTCGCCGCGGGGCAAAAGCTCCGCCTCGAACGCGCCGGCGGCCGCCGCCAGCGGGGCCGGGTCGCTGTCGTAGGCCAGCACAGCCTGCAGCAGTGCCTGGAAGCGCTGCACCAGCGCGTCCTGCAAAATACCGCGGAACACGACCAGCCCGCCCAGGCGGGCCGACATTTCCCGGATCGTCATACAAAATCCCCCTTTTTTATGTAAGAAAAACAGTTCCACTTCTTTTCCCTCCAGTATAAACGGTTGTTTGCCGCTGTGCAAGGGGTACGGAAAGCCGGTTTTGTGAAAAACTGCCAAAAAGTGTTGACACCCCCAGAAAATTGCGGTACAATCTTTCCTATATCCTAAATGCGCAGATGGGAACCAGTACCACCCCATACGCCACCCCCAGAGAGCTGCCGGCCGGTGCAAGGCAGCGGGCGGCCGGGGCGCGAAGTCCTCCCGGAGCAGGCGCGGCGAACCCCCAGTAGCCGCAGCCCGGCAGCACCCGTTACCGTGCAGGGTCTTATTCGGAGACCCGCTGAGGGGGCATGCACGTCATGCCAAAAAGAGTGGTACCGCAGAGCGCCGGCCGGCCTTTGTCTCTTGCAAAAGGGAGAAAGACCGGCCGTTTTATTTTTGCATCCCTGTAAAACCGCGGCGCTGCGCGCCGCAACTTGCCCCAACACCTTCAACTCTGACCCGAAAGGAGCGTTTCCCATGCGTTTGAACGGCTCGCAGATCTTTGTCGAGGTGCTCGCCGAGCAGGGGGTCGACCTGCTGTTCGGCTACCCCGGCGGTACGGTGCTGAACCTTTACGATGAACTGTACAAAAACGCCGACCGCATCAAGACGGTCCTGACCGCCCACGAGCAGGGCGCGGCCCACGCGGCGGACGGCTACGCCCGCGCCACCGGCCGCACCGGCGTTGTGCTGGCCACCAGCGGCCCCGGCGCGACCAACCTTGTCACCGGCATCGCCACGGCCTATATGGACAGCGTGCCGATGGTCGCCTTCACCGGCAACGTGCCCACCAGCCTCATCGGGCGGGACAGCTTCCAGGAAGCCTACATCGAGGGCATCACGCTGCCCATCACCAAACACAACTACACCGTGCGCCGGGTCGAGGATCTGGCCGACACGATGCGCGCGGCGTTCCGCATCGCCCAGAGCGGGCGCAAGGGCCCGGTGCTGGTCGATATCCCCAAGGACGTCACGGCCAACTCGTGCGAATTCACCCACAAGCCGCCCGAGCTCATCCGCACCGTCACCCGCGTCGACCAGCAGGAGGCAAAGGCCGCGGCCGCCCTCATCAACGAAGCGCAGCGCCCCATCGTCTGCTTCGGCGGCGGCGTGCGCAGCGCGGCGGGCTGCCAGCCCCTGCGCGACCTGTTGACCAAGGCGGGCATCCCCGCCACCCACACGCTGATGGCGGCCGGGGTGCTCAGCTACGGCGAGCCGCACAACCTGGGCATGCTCGGCATGCACGGCAGCTTCGCCGCCAACAAGGCCGTGGCGGAAGCCGACCTCGTCATCGCCGTCGGCACCCGCTTTTCCGACCGTGTGGCGCTCAACCCCGCGCACTTCGGCGGCAAGGCCAGAATCCTGCAGATCGACATCGACCCCAGCGAAGTCGGCAAGAACGTTGAGGTCGACATGGCGATCACCGGCGACGCCGCCTATGTGCTGCAGGCGATCCTGCCCTATGTGGAAAAGACCGAGCACAAGCTGTGGATGGAGCAGATCCGCAGCTGGCAGAAGGTCGACTACCACCCGCAGGACAGCGAGACCGAGCTGCGCCCGCACCAGCTCATTGCGGAGCTCTGCCGCCAGGCCGGCCCGGACGCCGTCTATGTCACCGATGTCGGCCAGCACCAGATGTGGGCGGCGCAGTACCTGCATCACACCAAGAGCCGCGGCTTTTTGACCAGCGGCGGTCTGGGCACCATGGGCTTCGGCTACGGCGCAGCCATCGGCGCGCAGCTCGCGCTCGGGCGCGACCAGCGGGTCATCATGCTCACCGGCGACGGTTCGTTCCACATGAATCTCAACGAAGCCTGCACGGCGGTCAGCTACGGCCTGCCCATCATCACGGTCATCTTCAACAACCAGGTGCTCGGCATGGTGCGGCAGTGGCAGACCATCTTCTATGAAGGCCGCTACGCCAACACCGACCCCCACCGCCGCACCGACTTTGTCAAGCTGGCGGAAGGCTTTGGCGCCAAAGGCTACCGCGCGGCCAACCCGGCCGAGTTTGCGGCCGCCCTGGCCGACGCCATGCAGCAGAAAGGCCCCACCTGGATCGACTGCCGCATCGGCAAGGACGAGCGCGTGCTGCCGATGATCCCGGGCGGCGGCGACGTGGAAGACATCATCATGGAATAAAAGGAGGCGCAGCTGCATGACCAAGAAATCCCTGACCCAGCCGGACCCGAACAACCGGCGCAGGGTCATCAGCCTGCTGGTGGACAACCAGAGCGGCGTTCTGGCGCGGGTTTCCAGCCTTTTCAACCGCCGCGGCTTCAACATCGACAGCCTGACCGTTTCCACCACCAACGACCCCGGCGTCAGCCGCATCACGCTGACCACCCACGGTTCCGACCGCGAGATCGAGCAGCTGATTTTGCAGACCGAGCGCCTGGAGGTTTCGCACCAGGTGTTTGAGCTCACGCCGGACAAGAGCCTGCAGCGCGAGCTGCTGCTGCTCAAGATGGCCTGCGACGCCAAAAACCGCGCCGAAATGCGCGAGATCGCGAGCATCTACAAAGCCAAGATCATCGACCTTTCCCCGGACAGCATGGTGCTGGAACTGACCGGCAAGCCGGAAAAGATCGACGCCTTCTTAAAAATGTTTGAAGGGTATGAGATCCTCGAACTCTGCCGCACCGGCGTCACGGCGCTTGAACGCGGCGGCAAGCACCCCCATATGCAGAAACCCCCGCAGGAGATCCGCGCCGCGCAGTTCCCGCTGCCCGGCCTGCACGCCGCCGAGCCGTCCGGCCGGTGACGGCGCCCCCGTCGTTTCCCTTTTTATTTTACACCATATACAAAGACAAAGGAGAGAATCACCCATGGCTATCAACAAGTACTACGATTCCGACTGCAACCTCGGCCTGCTGGACGGCAAGACCGTCGCGATCATCGGCTTCGGCTCGCAGGGCCACGCCCATTCCGAGAACCTGGCCGAAAGCGGCGTCAACGTCGTCGTCGGCCTGCGCAAGGGTTCTTCCCACTGGGAGAAAGCCGCCGAGTTCGCCGCCCAGCACCCCAACTTCAAGGTCATGGAGGTCGAGGAGGCCGCCGCAGCCGGTGATATCGTCATGATGCTGGTGCCCGACGAATTGTGCGCCGATATCTACAACAAGCAGGTCGCCCCCCATATGACCGAGGGCAAGGCCCTGGCGTTCGCCCACGGCTTCAACATCCACTTCAAGACCATCACCCCGCCCAAGAACGTCGACGTCATCATGATCGCCCCCAAGGGCCCCGGCCACATCGTCCGCCGCCTGTACACCGAAGGCGAGGGCTGCCCGTCCCTGATCTGCGTTGAGCAGGACTACACCGGCAAGGCCAAGGAGCTGGCGCTCGCTTACGCCTGCGGCATCGGCGCGGGCCGTGCGGGCATCCTGGAGACCACCTTCAAGGAAGAGACCGAGACCGACCTCTTTGGCGAGCAGGCCGTTCTGTGCGGCGGCGTCTGCGAGCTCATCAAGGCGGGCTTCGACACGCTGGTGGAAGCCGGTTACGCGCCCGAGATGGCCTACTTTGAGACCTGCCACGAGATGAAGCTGATCGTTGACCTCATCAACGAGGGCGGCTTCTCCAAGATGCGCTACTCCATCTCCAACACGGCCGAATACGGCGACTACCGCACCGGCAAGCGCCTGATCACCGAGGAGACCCGCAAGGAGATGAAGAAGGTCCTGACCGAGATCCAGGACGGCACCTTCGCCAGCGAGTTCCTGACCGAGATGAACCCCAACGGCGGCCGCAAGACCCACTTCCTGGCCGAACGCCGCATGCAGTCCGAGCACCTGATCGAAAAGGTCGGCGCCGAGCTGCGCAAGATGATGAGCTGGCTCAAGAAATAAAGCGCTTCGGGCTTTATTTCAGAGTTTAGGGTTCAGAGTTCAGAGTTTAGATAAGGTGCGCGCCTGCGGCGCGATTATAAATTTTGAGCCGCCGTAGGCGGCGGTCCACCACATCTTAACTCTTAACTCTGCACTCTTCACTCTCAAAATGAAAGGTGTGATATTTTGCGCAGCGATAATGTCAAAAAAGGCCCCGAGCGCGCGCCCAACCGCAGCCTGTTCTATGCGCTGGGTTACACGCCCGAAGAGCTCGAACGCCCGCTGATCGGCGTCGTCAGCGCCTACAGCGAGATTGTGCCCGGCCACATGAACCTGGACAAGCTGGCCGACGCCGTCAAAGCCGGTATCCGCATGGCGGGCGGCACGCCCGTTCTGATCCCGGCCATCGGCGTGTGCGACGGCATCGCCATGGGCCATATCGGCATGAAATATTCCCTGGCTTCCCGCGAGCTGATCTGCGACAGCGTCGAGACCATGTGCATGGCCCACCAGCTGGACGGCCTGGTGCTGGTGCCCAACTGCGACAAGATCGTGCC